>ENA-ORPH01000671-ORPH01000671.1-human-gut-metagenome-genome-assembly--contig:-NODE-671-length-36618-cov-3.864672_pt1 | contig 36618 bp, 31 predicted proteins | sample MGYA00242142_ERZ509074 | MGnify/ENA primary metagenome ERZ509074 (study PRJEB26280, sample SAMEA2338724) | human gut metagenome | biome: human gut; feature: human-associated habitat; material: faeces...
CCATTTTTTCCCAGCTTGTGTAGCTCAATGGCAGAGCAACTGATTTGTAATCAGTAGGTTGTAGGTTCGACTCCTATCACCAGCTCCACCATAACACCTTATATTTTATCCTGGATGGGTTCCCGAGTGGCCAAAGGGAGCAGACTGTAAATCTGCCGTCGCAGACTTCGGTGGTTCGAATCCACCCCCATCCACCACTTTATGCGGGAATGGCGGAATTGGCAGACGCGCACGGTTCAGGTCCGTGTGCTGGTGACAGCATGCAGGTTCAAGTCCTGTTTCCCGCACCAAGGGCAAGCGTTTACGCTTGCCCTTTTTCGTTTGCCCTCCCCCACTCTTCTAATACGATTTGACAAAAAATATTAAAGCTCATCATGCTGCCACACGCGAAACTCTTGGTGCAGCATACTCAAATATGTATAGATATCTCGCTTATCCTTATCTTCTTCGCGAAATAGTGCTATGATGTGGCGGTCTGTATTAGGTATAGTGTAATTAATCAGCCCATTCTCTGCCAGTGTCTTTTTAGTATATGGTGTAGTAATTGCAAAGTAACGATTATTTTTAAGCATGGCGAGTCTAGCCTGTGAAGGACCCATTACAATGTGCGTACAAACGCCTTGCAGCAGGCACTCGACTTCTGGCGGAAGGTAATCCTTGGTAATGCCAGCATTTGTGATGCAGGGATAGGCCTTAAAAGCGTCAAGATTTATATTTTTCTGTTTTGTTATTGGATGCTTTTCCGAAAGTGTGATATATAGTGCCGTATGGCCAAGGCAAATATCATGCAATCCATGTTGATGAAAAGCCTTTTCAAATTGTCCGTACGATTCAGTTCGGCAAACAACGACTGCCATGTCTATCGAACAGTTTGATAGAAGCTTGACTCCCTCATTTACAGTGCCAATCATTTTTAGTTCGCAGCGAAGAGACTCTGTATAGTTTAGTCCGTTTTCGCAGAAGCGATGGAATGAACGTTCGACAAAAGGGTACTCGTATGCGGCGAGAGAAAATCGAATGCCGGTATCCACGTCCTTGAGAACCTTCATACTCTCTATACTCCGCTGTACTGTATGTGCATATTGTAGAAACTGTCGACCTTTATCCGTAAAAGTCACACCATTAGGAGTTCTATTTATAATACTATATCCAAGTTCGTTTTCTAACGTGTAAAGTGCTTTGCTTGCATTTGGTTGGGCCATGAAAAGATTTTGTGCGGCTTTGGATATTGTGCCCTCTCGACTAAGCTCTAATACAAGTTGTATCTGTTCGATTTTCATTGCGGAGTCCCTCTATATAGCAGTATTCTTATGTTCATGTTCGGCGGCAAGGCAATATGGCCGTTCGGATACGATAAGTATAGTGTAGCATCAGATATTTACAAAGACAACTCAGTTTTATTGTAGTATTCAAAAAGATATATGTATATATCAGAAATATAATATTCAGTTGAAACAAAATATGATATTTTAAAAACAGAAAAGCTTTTCGCGAAATTTCTTAGCACACACATAAAACAAAAAGCACAATAATGTACGTAATATATGTCAAGGAGGATTGTCGTGAAAAAACTCATCAAATGCGGGAAACTATATGATGGTGTACAAAACAGTATACAGAACAACATGGAAATTTTGATAGATGGGAAAGTGATCGAATCGGTTGGCCATAATCTGCCAGTGCCAAATGGTACAGAAATCATTGATCTCAGTGATTGTACTGTAACGCCTGGTATGATTGATGCTCACGTCCATAGTCAATATGTAGACTGGCATACTCGCAACCACGATATTGTGTATCGTGGGCCGGCATGGAAAGCTATGTGTCATTTATATGTGGCACGGGAATGTCTGCATCGCGGTTTTACCACGATTCGTAGCATTGGGAACTCTACTTATGAAGCCCGCGGCAGCCTTGCTGCTCGTGAAATGATAGATTTAGGGCTATTTCCAGGCGCACGCATGGTAGTTACGCCACACTATATGGCAGATATAGGCAGTCACGGCGATCATTCCCAGTATCTCAGAGGAAACCCTGATTTGGCAGAAGCTTTTGCACAGATGACTCCAACTATAGGTACCGGAGCTGACTTCTTCCGTCATGCTGTACGCAACGAGATTAAGATGGGTGCTGATTTCATTAAAATCATGATTAACGGTGGATTCAGTACACCAAATGATACACCAGATGATCAACAGCTTAGCGATAATGAAATAAAGACGATAATCGACACAGCTCATGAGTTAGGGCGAACCGTAACGGCGCACATTTACAATTCTGATTGTATGAAAAAGGTCGCCCTCATGGGTATTGATGGCATGGAGCATGGATCACTTATTACGGAAGATACTGCTCGCCTAATGGAAGACCGCGACATTTACCTCGTTCCGACATTCTGCCCATATGATGACATTATTCATCTCAACGAGGATACCCTCAAGAAGAAAACGCCACAGTTCCAAGCTAAGCTCCGGCAGTACTCAAAACGCTTGCAAGAGGGGCGCGATGTTATATTAAAGAGCAACCTGCGTCTCGGCTACGGCACGGACTTCGTTACCGTTCACAACGCTTATGAAAACGGTTATGAGTACGAATCCTGGATGAATTCAGGGATGGATCCGTTCCGTATACTTAAAGCTGCTACAAGCACTAACGCAGGTATCCTTGGTCTTTCTCATCTGATAGGTACGCTAGAAGCTGGAAAGCTTGCAGACATCTCTGCTTGGAAGCGCGATCTGCTGACCGATCCTAAAGCCCTTCTGGATTGCGCCTTTGTTATGAAAGAGGGTGAATGCTACGAACCAAAAACAGTCGAATGATCACATCTGCTAGATTTACAGGTACTATTTTTATAATGCTATGTTAAATTGAAATAACAAATTAAATTGTATGTTGAGTTGAAAGGAGATTATTATGAGTGGAAATAAGCCTATGTCTGATCTGACCACGAACAAAGTACGAATATCAGGCTACATTGCCCTGGTTCTTGCTATTATTTTCTTTTCGGGACTACTGAAAGATGCGGAAAGCTTTCTAAAGTTTTTTGATTTTACTAACGTGCTCGGAAGCTTTGGAAAGCTTGGTACGATAAGCGATGATGCTGGTAAGCTTGCATCTAACTTTCGTGGTATCGGTGGCACGGGTGTCCGTGATGGTTGGCTTTTTGCACTTACGCTTACCCCAGCTGTCATGCTTGCCCTAGGCGTTGTTAAGATTGTCGAGGACTTGGACGGTCTTAAGGCCGCTCAAAAATTGATGACTCCGCTACTGCGTCCGTTGATGGGCATTCCGGGTATCTGCGGTCTTGCTTTGGTTGCAAGCCTTCAATCCACAGATACAGGCGGCGCTATGACTAAGGAGTTATATGATAACGGCAGCATCAACGATAAGGAAAGGCTTATCTTTTGTAGCTTTCAGCTTACTGCTGGTGCTCTTCTGACAAACTACCTTTCAAGCGGAGCGGCACTTTTTGCTTTTCTTGATGTACCAATCCTCGTGCCTCTTATAGTTGTTATTGTATTTAAGCTAATCAGCACGAATATAGTTCGCATATATGCCAATCACATGATAAAGGAGGAAGTCTAATCATGGCAGCTAATACCGAAAAAAATGTCTCTAAGGCAAAAGCTAAAGGAAACCTAATTTCAAGCTTTGTCGTCGGCGCACGTTCCGGCCTTAAGATGTCTTTAAATAATATGGCACCAAACGTCCTATTTGCTTTCGCTTTGATACAGATTTTAAATCTAAGTGGACTTTCTGACCTTATAAGTAAGATTTGCGGACCAATAATGGGGATATTTGGTCTGCCAGGCATAGCTGCAACAGTGGTTGTCACAGCGCTTCTTTCGACTGGTGGAGGTATCGGTGCTGCTGCAAGTCTAGCACTGAGTGGAGATATAAATGGCGGTCACGCAGCAGTTTTACTTGTTGGCATTATGACCTTTGGATCATGTCTACAGTACATGGGGCGTGTTCTTGGTCCAGCTGACGTAGATGGTAAGCACTACCCTATTCTGGTTGCATCCGATATTCTATGCGGATTTCTCGCTATGATTGTTATGAATCTGATTATGGGTTTCTAGAGTTATCGTGCTGAACAAAACTTTTCATGCCGTTATTGAATATTCGAGGGGTCAACGGCTTTGCGTTGGCCCCTTGCGATAATGTACATCTAACGCAGATCACACGGCAAGTATTCGACAAGTACTATACAGTAAAAAGAAAGGATTATCCGTAGTTCATAAGACATAAATTGAACCACGGTAATACGTTTTAAATTATGAAGCGTTCGCATATTACTAAATGTCAAACTACAGGTAAGATCATTTCTTTTTCTGTTCTCCTGCTGTATCTTCTTTGTGTTATCATAGTTCGGTGCTTACCGACGCTATTTACAAAACAAGATATCTGGATAACATTTCTTACTTTGGGCTATGCTATGGTCAACTTTTTTATTGGCGCTCTCCCTCTTGCATTAACAGCGCTAACCATTCCGGTGGTCCTTGCTGCATCAGGTGTATTGAGTGTAGAAGAGGCATTTCGTCCTATTAGTAATTCCACTATTCTTACTTTCGGCGGTATGTTTATAGTTGGCGGTGCGTTATTTCATACCGGCCTTGCCGAACGAATTAGTAGATGCCTTCTTCGTCTTGCTGTTGGTAAGCGCAGTTATGTTTGTTTCATGGTAATGATGCTGACTGCCGCTATGTCCTCTGTACTTAGTAATACGGGTACTGCTGCAGTCCTGGTTCCTATTGTATGTGCTATCTGCGATTCCGCAGGATGGAGAAGAAAAGATCTCCTCTATCCCATGGCGGTTCTCTGCAGTACAGGTGGAATGATTACCCTTGTTGGTACACCGCCCAATCTTGCTTGCAACGGTTTTATAGTAGAAACAGGATTGGCTCCTATCGGCTTTTTCGAGTTTGCAGCCTTTGGCATCCCCATGACCGTAGTATCTATAGTTTATTTCCTTTTTCTGGAAAAATTCCTTAGTAATGATGGTATACCTTCTGAAAATCTGGAAAAGCTTTTTGCAAAGGAGGTCACCTCGCTTAACAGGAGTCAAATTTTATCCGGCTTAATATTAACAGCTGTAATTATCGTAATGATAGCTGGCGTAATGCCGATTGAACTGGCTGCAGTGGGCGGAGCCCTCCTCTGCATATTCCTTGGTGTTTTGTCACCAAAAGAGGCTTATGAGTCCCTTGATCTCAGTGTGCTATTCCTTTTTGCCGGAGCTTTAGCACTTTCCATTGCGCTTGAAAGTAGTGGTGCTGGAGAACTTCTCTCTCAGTACATTGTAAACCTTTTCGAGGGTCGTCTGACGCATAGGCTTCTTGTTACAGTTTTATTCTTTGTAACGAATTTTTTGACCCACTTTATGTCCAATACTGCTTGTTTCGCATTGATGGCGCCGATAGGGCTTAAAATTTCAGAGGGGATTGGCATAAGCCCATACCCCATCATGATCACAATTGCACTTGCGGCTCCTGCGGCGTTTGCAACACCCGTTGCAACGCCGCCTAACACCATGATTCTCGGGCCAAGTAACATGTCTTTCCGTGAGTTCCTTATTCTTGGCTTACCGCTTTGTCTAGCGGCTTACCTTATTTCCATTCTTATTGTGCCTGTTTTTTGGCCCTTCTGATTGGCCGAGAATAACATGAAAATGAAAGGAGTGTAAAAATGAAGAAAATTCTTATTGCGGAGTTTAAACATGAAACAAACAGTTTCGCGCCAAGAACGACAAATGAAACCGAGTTTCGTAATCGGGATTATTTGTTTGGAGAAAATGTGATTCGACGCTTCCGCGGAATGAAAAATGAGCTTGGTGCATTCATTGATTGCTTTCAAGAAGATGAAGATGCAAAAATTGTGCCCGCGATGGCTTTTAACGCTCAGCCAGGAGGTATTGTAGCACGTGCAGTTTTTGACACGGCAGTGAAATGCCTTGAGGAAACATTAGATAGGGAAAACAATGTCAATGGTATTCTGCTCGCATTGCATGGTGCAATGGTAGTTGAACAGGAAGAAGACGGCGAGGGAACGTTACTTGAAATTTTGCGCAAAAAAGTTGGCTTTAATATTCCAATAATTGCATCTCTAGATTTGCACGCAAACGTAACTCAAAAAATGATGGCAAATGCGGATGCTTTTTTCCCTTTTGATTATTATCCTCACACAGATACATACGATGCTGGAATGAGAGCAGCCTTGTGTATGAGGGATACCCTGTTAGGGAAGATCAAACCATGCATGCGCTATTGCAAACTTGATTTTCTTATGCCGTATATGCCGACTGTCATAGAACCTATGAAGGGGATAGTTGCAAAAGCACAGTCATTCCGAATGAATGGAAAAATTCTCAATGTGAATGTTTGCCACGGATTCTTTGCAGCTGATATTTATGAACAAGGCGTATCGGTGCTTGCGGTAACGGATAACGATCCAGATCTTGCACAGAGAGTTGCCGATGACATAGGTGGACAGATTTGGGATAATCGCAAACACTTCAAGCGCGAGTTCACAGATTTAGATGACGCCATTGATGAGTTAAATACAAGCTGTAAACATCCATTAGTCTTTGCAGATGTAGCCGACAATCCGGGATCAGGCGCTACTGGAGATACAACTGTGTTATTGCGTCGTCTTATCGAGCGAAATGTTCAGGATGTTGCCTTCGCAATTATTTATGACCCCGAAACTGTGGAACAGGCAGAAAAGGCAGGCGTTGGAAGCACGATCGATGTGAAACTTGGCGGAAAGCAGTGTCCAGACATTGGGGGAGGTCCGATTTGTGAGAAAGCATATGTCAAGCTAATCTCAGACGGCGTCCACTACACTAAGGACTTTTGCCCGGGAACCATATGTAATCTGGGAAAAACAGCTGTGCTAATTATTAATGGAATTGAGATTCTTACTACGAGCGTGCGCACGCAGGCATGGGATTTGGAAGCATTTAGGAGCAATGGGATCATGCCTGAATTAAAAAGATTGTTAGTAGTAAAATCTGCGGCACACTTTAGAGCCTCATATGGAACGATAGCCAACAAGATCATTGATATTGAGCTTCCGGCAATTGCACCACAAAATCCGAGCGCAATCGATTACAAACATACACGGAGACCCATATATCCGCTGGATGATATGTAGTATTAAATATAACTGCCATCAATGTTGTACAATTGCCATCATTTGATTTACGGTGAATTCTAGAAAAAATACAACAAGGAATCAAAACCACCAGTTTAACTGGTGGTTTTGATTCCTTAAAGCTCTTTTGCTTAACGCTGCCTTACGTCTTGGGTATAAGCTCGGATACGTATTCAAGGCGGATATACTCCCAATCCGAAATGTACTGCTTGAAGAGCTGCGCCTTTTCCGCATCTAAATTAAGCACTTGAACGGTGTAAATATCATTTACAAGGTCATAGTAATAGCTTGCAAACTGTAACTGGGCTCTTGCCCAAGAGGGCATGGCATCGTGTCGCTCCCTTATTAGCTTATTCAGCCCGGCCAGATATTCCTTGTTTGCGTAGCTGGGAAGCTGGGATTTGACCACCCGTATCTTAACGCCGGGGAAGGAAGATATTATGCTGGCCAGTTCCCTCCCTATCCTGTCCGTGTCCGCATCTCTGGTGACACGCACGTTGATATACTCTTTGTTGTTGCGGTCTCCGAAGATACCGACATAAATACTGCTGTTGCGGGTAAAATATCCCGAGGCTTCTATCGCCTGATAAGCCTTTTCCTTTTCCGGGTTTGAGGCGAGCTTCTTATCGGCAACTTCCGCGCTGACATATCCCCACTTGCCGTCGCAGAAAACCTCCAGCCATTCCTTGCCGTTGACGGTGGTTATGCTCTTTACGGGCTTCATCTCTCCCTTTTTAATTTTGCCGATAATTTTGTATTTGCGCCCCGGCGATGAGCGCACCTTTACCGTTTTTAATATCGGGTAAACCGGCAGCGTGTCAAGGTCGGTATCAGAAAGATATTTGCCGTATACATAGCCTTCGATCCCGTTGTAAGCGACGCGGATCCATTTGCCGCTTTCGCCCGTCCGCTTCACTATATCGCCGCGATTGAGCCCGCCGACGATGCTGTATTTTGTTCCGGGGCCGCTTCGCACGTTTACGGATGTGGTAGCATACCTGGTATCTTCCGTATAGTACCCATAGGCGGCGGCAGGCAGCAGCATGGTGAAAATCAAGAATAACGCTAAGAATTTTTTCATAATGCCTTTGTCTCCTTTCGATTTTTAATGGCGTCTGTGGTGTAATGTATGCTACTATCTATACATTCACTATAACATACTAAAATTGGGAAATATGTTAATATTATTAGAACAATTCGCTTTGCAGCCCTACGTATACCGTTCAACAAAAATAAATATGCATAAAAGGTGTTGACATCTCATTTCTGTGGTGCTATGATAATCATCGTTCGGTGAACAATATCTGGGTGTGGCGCAGTTTGGTAGCGTGCTTGAATGGGGTTCAAGAGGCCGGAAGTTCAAATCTTCTCACCCAGACCAAAAAACAGCTCATAGTAAATATGGGCTGTTTTTTTTCTATATTTATCCCGTTACAGCATTATGCATATCAGGCCGTTGCAGCCCTCGTTCACCATGCGTTCAATGGTGCTTTGCAGCTTTTGCTGTACGTTTTCCGGCATTCTGCTCACCTTTGACGCCATGCCCTCCTTGGCCATTTCATAGAGGGACTTCCCAAATATATCCATATCCCATATCTTACCGGGGTCCTTCTCAAAGGTGCTGGTCAGGTAATCCGCAAACTCCTCGCTCTGTTCCTCGGTACCCACCAGCGGCGATACCTCTGACTCTATATTTACCTTTATGAGGTGCAGCCCGGAGGCATGAGCGCGAAGCTTTACACCGAACCTGCCGCCCCGCTGAACTATCTCCGGCTCGTCAAGTTCCATATCCTCTATGTCCGGAGGAACGGTGCCGTAGCCTGTGGCCGCCGCCTGTTCAAGGGCGGAACGTATCCTGTCGTATTCCTTCTTGGCTACTATAAACTCCTTCAGGGAAGCTATCAGATGGGCGTCATCCCGTATTTCGTAGCCGCATTCTTCACTTATTACGGAATAGAACATCCCGTCGTCCGGAGCCAAGCCGACCGTCATCTCTCCGCTGGCGAGGTCGAGGCAGGAAAGCGTGGGGGCTGAGTAACCCTCGATCCCACTTAAAGCTTCAAGGAGGGCATTGCTGTCTCCCATTCGCTCCATGCTTCCGACGGCATTCAAAAGGGGCTCTGTCACCCGCCTTGCAAGCCAGTGCTCCGGCCCCAGGGCGTTCACCCACGAAGGTACTGCCACGTTTACCGAACGTATCGGGAAAGCCATGAGCATTGAGCTTAAAAGCTCCTCAAATTGAGCCTGCTCCATTGTCATTGCGTTTGCCGGTATGGCTATAACACCGTATTTTTCAGAAAGGGCCGCCGCAAGCTCTGTGGCTTCTGCGCCGCAGGGATCGGTGCTGTTTACAAGCACAATAAAGGGCCGGCCGGTATTTTTCAGTTCGGTTATAACCCTCTCCTCTGCGTCTACATAGGCCGGGCGCTTAATGTCGGTTATGCTGCCGTCGGTGGTCACCATTATGCCTATGGTAGAATGCTCGGTGATGACCTTGTTAGTACCTATTTCCGCAGCGTCCTCGAAGGGTATGTCGTAGTCGAACCACGGCGTGCGCACCATTCTGGGGGCGTTGTTCTCGATATGGCCTACGGCCCCTTCCACCATGTACCCAACGCAGTCAGCCATGCGTATCTTTATCCGCATGCTCTCTATCTCAAGTGTCGCCGCCTCATTGGGTATGAAGCGGGGTTGGGTAGTCATTATGGTCCTTCCTGCGGCACTCTGAGGCAGCTCATCTGTGAGCCGCGCCCTGACGTTTTCATCCTGTATGCTGGGTATCACCATAACGTCCATAAAGCGCTTGATGAAGGTCGACTTGCCGGTACGTACCGGCCCTACCACGCCTATGTATATTTCTCCGTTTGTGCGCCGGGCTATATCCCTGTAAAGCTCATTTTTATCCATAAGGCACCTCCTGTAATGTGTGCAATAGATTTATATGTGCAAAGCAGGCGGTTCATGCGGGATAAAAACAAAACCACCGGATATCCGATGGTTTTTATTTTATGTGAATCCTATGCCTTATCGTTCAGTTTGTCGTTTTTTCCGCGCTGGCGTACTTTAATTCTTATGGGCGTTGCATCCAGAGAGAAGGACTTTCTTATGTAATTTTCAAGATAACGCTGGTATGAGAAATGCATTATCTTGGGGTCGTTCACCACTATGGCAAATGTAGGCGGGTTGGTGGCGAACTGCACGGCATAGTATATCTTCAATTGCCTGCCCTTATCGGAGGGAGGGGCGGTTACCGTTACAGCTTCGGATATAACGTCGTTCAGTGTGCCTGTGGATATGCGCATACTGTTCTGGGAATAGGCATATTTTGCCGTTTCCAGCACCTTGTTGACCCTCTGCCCGGTCTTTGCGGAGATAAACAGCATCGGGACATAGCTCATGAAGGCCAGATCTGTTGTAAGCCCCTTCTTGAACTTGTTCATGGTGTTGGTGTCCTTCTCGATGACGTCCCACTTGTTGACTATAACTACCGAGGCTTTGCCTTCCTCGTGTACATAGCCAGCTATGCGCACGTCCTGCTCGCTAAGTCCCTCTGCGGCATCTATGACTATAAGCACAACGTCCGCCCGTCGTATGGCGCCAAGGGAACGTATGACGCTGTAACGCTCGACCGTTTCATCGTCAATGGAGCGCTTGCGCCGGATGCCTGCGGTGTCCACCAGCACAAAGTCATCGCCGTTCCATGTGAATGGGGTATCTATGGCATCACGGGTGGTGCCGGATATGCTGCTCACTATTGTGCGCTCATAACCCAGCAGCGCGTTTACCAGGCTGGATTTGCCCACATTTGGTTTGCCCACTATGGCGATATTTATGGCCTCGTGCTCCAGCTCCTTTTCGCACTTGGGGAAATACGATATCACCTCGTCCAGCAGATCGCCTATGCCCAGGCCCTGCTCGGCGGATATCGTTATGGGATTGCCTATGCCCAAAGCATAAAAGTCGTATGCCGAGTCCTCATACTTCGGGTGATCCACTTTATTTACTGCAAGCACTATGGGCTTCTTGGAGCGGCGCAGTAAATCCGCCACGTCCTCATCGGCGGCGGTTATGCCCTCACGGCCGTCTACCATGAATATGATGACGTCGGCTGTCTCTATGGCAAGCTCGGCCTGGCGGCGCATCTGAGTGCTTATTATATCGTCCTTCATGGGCTCGATACCGCCTGTGTCCACCAACGCGAAATGGTGATCCAGCCATTCCGCGTCGCCGTAGATTCGGTCGCGGGTGACGCCCGGCGTATCCTCTACTATGGCGATGCGCCTGCCGACTACCTTATTGAAGAAAGTGGATTTTCCGACGTTCGGGCGGCCTACCACCGCCACAAGTGGCTTTGACATATTATATAACCTCTCCTGATTGCATTTGTAAGTTGGGCGGCGCACTTCCACAAAATACACCATTTTTAATTGTAAAGCATTTTTATCTAAATGTCCACGGTCTTGTTTTTTGCGGCCGGATATGGTACAATATAAACAAATCTTCACAAACAGAGAAAGGCGAATATGAACTAAAGAGATAGTATGACACTGAAAAAATTGACCCAGGCGGCAAAGAGAGACTTTCGTGAGGTATTCACATTTCGGAGGCTTCTTTTTATTTTGCTCGGTACCGCGATATGCTCCTTCGGCATATACAATGTCCACGACCAATCCGGCATAACCGAAGGGGGCGCGCTGGGACTCATATTGTTGCTCAATCACTGGTTCGGCATCCCATCCTCCCTTGCGACCCCAATAATAGACATCGTATGCTATGCTCTCGCATTCAGGGCGCTGGGCAGGCATTTTCTTGAGATTTCGGCCTTCTCCACACTGAGCATGGCCATGTTTTTCAGAATTTGGGAGCACTTCCCCCCTGTCCTTCCCAGCCTTGCAGATAAGCCCCTTTTAGCGGCTCTCTTGGGCGCGCTGTTTATAGGCGTAGGAGTGGGCATAGTGGTCAAAAACGGCGGTTCCTGCGGCGGAGACGATGCCCTGGCGCTGTTCATTCACAAGGTTTCCGGCTGGCGGTTATCTCGAGCCTACCTCATAAGCGATATTACCGTACTGGCACTATCCCTCACCTACATACCCTTTAAAAAGATATTCTTCTCCCTCATCACAGTAACTCTGTCATCGTATATACTGGAGTTTATTCAGGGGAAGGAACAAGCGGACAGCACGGGGAAAGCACCTGAAGCAAGCGTGAGTGACAAAATATAGCGGATGTCAATATGAGGATCACACAGATAAATAATAAATAAAAAGGACTGAAGCGAATGATGCTTCAGTTCTTTTATCTGGTCGGGGCGACGTGATTTGAACACGCGACCTTTTGGTCCCGAACCAAACGCGCTACCAAGCTGCGCTACGCCCCGATGGAGCCAACGAGGGGATTCGAACCCCTGACCTGCTGATTACGAATCAGCTGCTCTACCGACTGAGCCACGTTGGCATCGCCGGTGAACCGGCTCGGTTAATAATTATAGCACAATTATCCTTTTATGTCTACTGACAAAAATCAATAAAGTTTAGCCAGCGACTTTATGCTCTTTAGTTCATCGCCGGAGGTGATCGGCGTCAGGTGAAACTCCTGTATGTGAAGAGTGCTATCCTGCTGTATCCATATGGAGCGGCCCTGCTCGCGGGGCAGGATCGGCGCGCTCTCAGTAGTGTTTTCGTATATCATCTTTGCTATGTCGGGGTGTACCTGGAGCAGATAGCCCGTACAGCTTTCGGTAGCAAAGCAGCGCATTATCTTCTTGCGTACCTTGAGCAGCACCGTTTCGGCGGACATAACCCTGCCGCTCCCGTTGCAGTAAGGGCATGTGGTCTGCAATACGTTGCTTATACACTTTCTGGACTTCTTGCGGGTCATTTCCACAAGGCCGAGCTGTGTTATGCCGAGCACGTTGGACTTGGTGCGGTCCTTGCGCAGCTCCTCCTTGAGGGTTTCTATGACCTTTTCCTTATCCCCGGATTCGTCCATATCTATGAAGTCGATTATTATTATGCCGCTTATATCGCGCAGGCGGAGCTGCCGGGCTATCTCCTTGGCGGCTTCGCAATTGGTTGCGGTAATGGTTTCCTGAAGGTTGTCCGTCCCGACGTATTTGCCGGTATTGACGTCAATGGTGGTCAGCGCTTCTGTCTGATCGATTATTATATACGCGCCGTTTTTTATCCATACCTTGCGGCAGAGAGCCTTGTCTATGGCCCCTTCAAGGCCAAGGGCGTCGAACCTGTCGGGAAGCTCATCCTGCAGCACCACCCGATCCTTGAGCGTGGGAGAGATTATGCCAGCTACCACCTGTACCTTTTCATAAAACTCGCGGTCGTTTATGGTTAGCCTGTCTATATCGGGAGTGAAAAGATCTCTTATGGTGCGGAAAACCAGCGGCTCCTCCCCATGTATGAGCCGGGGAGCGGTGAGCATCTGACTTTTTTTCTGTATGCGCTCCCAAAGACGGGTAAGAAACCTCATATCCGCCTCGAACTCCTCAATGCTCTTGTCCAGCGCGGCTGTGCGTACTATCACTCCCATGTTATCCGGTTTTACCTTGGATATAGTCTCCTTCAGTCGGGTACGCTCCCGCTCGTCCTCTATCCTTCTGGATACGCCTATGTAGTTCACCATCGGCATGAGAACCAGCGTCCGTCCAGGCAAGGTTATGTGGGTAGTGACTCTTACGCCCTTTGTGCCTACAGGCTCTTTCAGCACCTGCACCAGTATTTCCTGGCCCGGCTTGACTATATCCTTTATATTGGGCGCCTCCTGATGCAGCTCGGGAGCTTCGCCGAATTGGAAGTCGCTGCTGTCCGGCAATACATCCCCGGCGTATAGAAACGCATTGCGTTCAAGTCCGACGTCCACAAATGCCGCCTGCATGCCGGGCAGTACGTTCTGTACCCTGCCCTTATATATGTTTCCTACCAACCGCTCCTTGCCCCGCTGCTCTATATATATCTCGCTGGGTGAACCGTTGTCCATAAGGACTACTCTCGTCTGGTACGGGTTTATGTCTACTACTATCTCCTTGCCCATTATTTCAGGACCTCCAAAAACTTACGTTGACAAAATACAATAAAGAATTAATATTTTCCATGTTAATATAATACCATTTCTGTCACACACGGTCAATGAAGGGGAGCACTTCCCTGATTTTTTTATCGCAGCCGTACATGGCCGCAAGCTCGTTCAGACAGCCGCTGTCCAGCCTGCCCGTTTCGCGCATGTCGCCGTCAAGGGCAGTAATTACGGTATACTTTCCTCCGCCTGAATAGGAGATCGCTTCCGACAGCGTAGCATTTTCGCTTAGCGCTATGTGCCTGACACGTATAGGCCTGCAAGAGGCCAGAGCTCCCGCTCTTCTGAGATAGTTCGAAGCTTTTTTTTCCTCCGTCCCTTTCAGCGACAGCAGCAAAAAAACGCCAAATACTGTAACCGTAGGATTCTCGGCCATACAGCCGAGAAATATAAGGACTATAGATAATGCGATATTCAGTACGGTATTGGCCCAGTACGGAAGTCTTATATCCACTATTTCCAGCGCCGCGCCAAGCGCCCTGCCGCCGTCCAGAGGGTATACCGGCAGCATATTCACCATGGCTATATACATGTTGGCGTCAGATAATTCCTTTAGGCTTTCAAGTCCCGTCACCTTTGTCCCCATATATGCGATAAGGCTGAATACAGGTCCCGCAAGAGCTATCATCAATTCGTCCGAATGGCTGACAATGCCGACTATCTCTGCGCGGCAGCCGTATGGCATAAGTTCTATGGAGCATACTTCGTAGCCCAGCATGTTTGCCATAACGCAATGAGCGCACTCGTGCGAAATCACTGCGAGCATGTATATAAGAAAAGTCGTTATATTGCCGCTTGCAATGCAAAGCAGACACAGCAGCGCAAAAAAGGGACTGCTTTTTATCCTTGGAATCATGCGGGGATATTCGCGTCGACATCAAATAATTTCTTGGCTTCCATAGGCCGTCCGCCCTTGTATACGCGGATGTTCAGGCTGTCGCTGCCGCTACCGAGCGTATCACCCCGGCTCACCGGCTGCCCCTCCTCTACCCAAAGCTCGTTGAAGCCATCAACGCTTATCATTATGTCCCCATCCGTCCAAAGTTCCACCGCGCCTTTTCCGCTTGCATCGGTAGATACGTTTTTTATTTTGCCGTTGCCGGGCGACTGTACGGTCTTATCCGCCGTATTGGATACTGTCAGCAGCATGCCGTCATCGCTGCTTTGATATGTGGCGCCGCTTATGTTGAGACTGAGCCGCGAGTCACGGGAAAATACCTGCATTATACCGGGCAACTCTACAAAACGCAGCTTGCCGAGGTATTCGCCGCCTATATTCTCTGCCTTTTCAGTAAGGTTTGCGGCAGTCTGCGCAAGATCCTCCCCCTTGTAAACTGTTTTTGCCACCAGCGCCAGTCCGCATAGAAGCAGGCATATGCCCATTTTTACCAGCATAGAACCTCCGGCGCTATAATCCTCATACCTCACCGCGGCCCTTCTGTACCGTCTCTCCGGGCGGCTGAAATACCGTATCGTATACTTGCGGTTTCTTCCTCTGCCGTATTCGTATGATCTAAAATCCTTATGATCGATTCTTTCAGCCATAAAAAAACCTCCTCTTTAATGCACATTTGATTATATGTGCGAAAAGGGAGGAAAATTTACTTAATATGCTCGTCCGTCATCGCTTCTTGCTTTGGCGCCGCATCCATACGTTCTCCACAATGCCCACACCTATAAGGTTCGTTAATAGATTTGAGCCTCCGTAGCTTATGAATGGAAGCGGTATGCCGGTAACAGGCATAAGGCCTATAGTCATGCCGATATTCTCAAATACGTGGGCCGTAAACATGCCTGCAACGCCTACTACGAGGCATGTGCCGAAGGAGTCTTTGGTTCGCATGGCAATATATATCCAACGGAATATCAGCGCAAAGAATAGGCAGATTATTATTGTGCCTCCCACAAACCCGAGGCCTTCAACTATTCCCGCAAAAATGAAGTCGGTATGCCTCTCCGGAACGAACCTCAGCTGAGCAAGGGTTCCTTCGGAGAAAAATCCCTTTCCCATAAGCTGAGCCGATCCTATGGCTATTTTGGACTGGGCCACGTTGTAGCCGGAGTTTTGCAGATCGGACTCCGGGTTGATGAAAACGTCGATGCGCTCGCGCTGCGAATCGCTCAAAACGAAGTAATATGCCAGCGGCATACACACCGCCAGTCCGCCTGCCGCGGTGAGTATGTATCCCCAGGATATCCTGCCTATGAAGTATATAAATACCATTATGCAGATAAAAACGAAGGCCGTGCCGAAGTCAGGCTGCATCATTACAAGGATCGTAGGAACAGCACAGTACATAGTGGTCTTTATTATATACCCCAGTCCCCTGAATTTGCCTTCTTTGTCCATACAGTCGCCAACGTACTTTGAAAGCGTGACTATTATGCTTATTTTACAAAGCTCGCCGGGCTGTAACGCCCTGTCGATAAAATCCAGCTTGAACCAGCCTGCTATACCGCGGGTTTTGCCTGCAGCGAATATCATAACGAGCAGCAACAGGTTTGCTGCGTAGACGTATTTGATAAGAAACTTAAATACTTTATAGTCCACTACCATGAAAACCAGCATGGCGGCGAAACCTATCATGAAGTTGACCAGCTGCTTTTTGACGTAGTACAGGTTAAGCTTGTCCAGATAGTCGGCTATGCTGGCTTCAGTGCCGTCAAAGGGGTCGGCCATGATGCTGGCGATGCTTGTAAGCCCTATGATAAACAGGGTCAGGACCAACAGTATGGTTATCCAGTCTATTTTTTTGAGCAGGTCTTTATCGAACATTTACTCTACGTCAAACAGCTCCTTGACTTCGTTATATATGGCTTTGTACTTGTCGATGGTATCGCCGTATGCGATGGGACGGTTTACTGTTACCTTTTTTGCGGTATCCTCGCCCTGCATGAGCCTGTCCAGCATCATGGTTGCGGTAGCAGCCGCATCGTAATACGGCTCTATACAAAGGCCGTATATGTCGTTATCCTTAAACAGCTCCAGGTTTTCATCACTTAGGCCGCAGCCGAATGCCGTTATGGATATCTGCTTGAGCAGCGCCGGATTTGGCGTGGGCTTGGCAGATTCCGCTGACGGTTCCGGCGTAGGTGTGGATTCCGGCTCTTTTTTTTTTCGTTTCTTTCTCAGAGGCCTTTTCGGCAGCCTCTATATCCTTAAATGCGGCTATTGCCTTACTGCGCGCCTTAACGGCGACCGGTACAGAGGATTCATCGCAGGCGTAAAGCCCCTTTATGTCGCGGTTGTTCAGAAGATAATCCGCAAGCTCGTCTATTGCTCCAACGTCGCCCAAGCCGGGCGTCCTGTTAAAGCTTACAGTATCAAACTGAGGATAGTATTCCTTCACAGCAGCGCCAAATGCCGGGAAGCAGCTGCCGGTATTGCTTCCGTATACCAGTATCCTGCCCGACTTTAACCCGCGCTCAGTCATTCTTTCCGCTATGCCGCGGGCCAGTTCCTCGATGTACTCAGAAACGTCCGCCACTACGTTAACATCCGCCTCGTCTCCGTTGTAAGCCTCATATGGGCATACGACGTACAGACCGGCGTCGTGGGCGCGCCTTACCGCCTCGGTGTAGCTTCCGGGTATGAGCAGCCCGGTGCAGCCGTCATCGACCGCCTTTTGCACCGTAGCCGATGCATCGCCCTTCACCCTATAAAGCTTTGAGGGATAGCCGAGGTTTTCTACCGTATGCAAAAAGCCGTGCATCATCATGTACCCGTTCATGCTGCCATCGTCCTGTATTATCATGCCCATGAGCCTTATACCGCCGTCATTGGCGGATTCGGCAGCATTTTCAGTGCCTGCGCTTTCAGGCGGAGATGAAACCTGTTGGGGTTCTTCCTTGCTGCAGCCCCATAGGAGCAGCATCAGCACAAGCATTACCGGAAATAATCTTTTCACTTAAACGCACTCCTTTCAGCCGCGGCAAACAGTCGCGGACCGCGCACGTCTAATTTTACATTAAAACTGACGCATCGTCAGCAAAAACGCGGCTTTGTTCACAAAAACGTCAGATTATGTAGTGCGCTTCCTTTTTGGGCGCAGCGTCCAGCTCCTTCTTTTTCTCATCGTAGCCGTGCTTGCCGAGAAGCGCATAGGTGGCGTTTTTGCCCTCTTCAACGCCGGGCTGATCGAAGGCATTGATACCTAACAGCTCACCCGCAAAGGCGGTCTCAAGCTGGAATAAGAATAGCAGCTGACCAACAGTGAAAGCGTTCACCTCCGGCAGCGTCACCGTGCAGTTCATGTGCCCGCTCTTCCGTACTGCGTATTCCGTTGCGAACTGTTCGCATTTGATAAGCTCATTGAAGGTATGGCCGCTTAAAAAAGCCACGTCGGGTATGTTGTCGTAGGCATGGGGTATCTCCACGGTGCTCCTGTACTTATCTACCCCTATGAAGGTTATTACCTTATCGAAGGGGCCTTCGGTATAGAGCTGCACCTGAGAATGCTGATCTGTGACGCCGAGGGACTTAACGGGGGTCTGACCGGTATGGGCGGCGCTGCCGTCAGTGTGTACAGCCTTGCCAAGGGACTCTGCCCAGAGCTGTGCGAACCAGTCAGCCATATATTTAAGAGAATCTGCATAGGGCATCATGACGTTTATGTTACAGCCCTTTTCAACTGCCTTCATTTGCAATGCAGCCAGCATGTAGGCGGGATTATGCCATATGTCGTGCGTGCGGCACAGCTCATCCATATAGGCGGCGCCGGCAAGGAGCTCCTCGATATCTATGCCGCATACCGCGGCGGCCAGGAGGCCCACTGGACAAAGCTCGCTGAACCTTCCGCCTACGCCGTCAGGCACATAGAATGTATCGAGGCCGAATTCCTTTGATATCTTTATGAGATTGCCCTTGCTGTGGTCGGTGGTAGCTACAACATGCCCAGTCCAGCCGTCCCCCAGCTTTTCCCTCAGTATGTTTGTAACGAGTAAAAGCTGAGACATGGTTTCGGAGGTGCTGCCGGACTTGGTTATAACGTTGAACATGGTATGCTCTACATCTATGACTTCGAACAGAGACTCCATTCTTTCGGGATCTATGTTGTCCTCTATAAAGAGCCTTGGGCCTCCGCGCCTCTCACTGGGAAGGTCGTTGTAGCGGAGATGGCACAGGGCCTGATGGACGGCTATGGGACCGAGGGCGCTGCCGCCTATGCCCAGCACTACGAAATCGTCGAAGTTATCACGGATATCCTTCGCCTTAGCGTTTATGGCCTTAATTACTTCGTCCTGATTGAAGGGCAGCTCTCTCCACTTCATGCTTCCGCGCTTTTCATCCATGGCCCTTGCCGCCGCCTCATATGCCGCCGCGTTTGCCTCAAGCTCTTCAGGGGTTATGCCGCCCTTGACGAAGCCGCTCATCATATTGTTGAAATCCACACGAAGTCTCATTTCCTTTTTAAAGGCCTCACAAGCAAAGCGCTTCATAAAAAATACCTCCATATGTAAAAATATAATTGCATACAAATATAACAAACTTATTTTAATTATAACACATAATTGCCGGACGCGCGCATAAATTTAAGCTGCGGGGTGGCTGATTTGATAATTAAGCATAAAAAAGGCGATATATTTCCAATATTTGCTGTGTTGCTCGGAATTTTCGGAGCCGGAGCGTTCTTTCTGAGCAGTATCGGAATGCAAAACCGGGGCGGACTGAGCATTCGCGTCGTAGACGCTTACGATCTTACGCCGGTAAAAAACGCCGACATAATAATACCCTCTGCGGATATATTTGCAGAGACTGACTCATCAGGTCTTGCGGCAGTGACGCTTCCCATAATAAAAAACGGTCCCCAGGAAAGGGCGCTGGGCCAGTCATGGGGCGAGTGTACCATTATCGCCGGCTGTTCCGGCTACCGGCCTACAGTGATGCTGTATGCGCACGTATACAAGGATAAGCTGCGCAGAGCAGTTATCTACCTTTTCCCCGAGGATAAGGACGGAGAGGAGATAATAACCGTCGTAGAACCTCCCGATGAAGAATGGATAAAGGCGTTGGTTGAGAAATACCTGAACTGATGCTATAATCCCTGTATGATTACTAAGGAAAAGAGCCCTGAGGGCATTAAAAAACCGATATTGGTCAAGCTGCCGTTTCTGCTGCTCATACCTCTGGGCCTGTGGCTTCCGTCTCTGGCATCAAGGCACCCGTTTACCGTAGAAAAGCTGTACAGCCGCGGCATATACCCCTATATAAGCAGAGCACTGGGAGGCTTCACGTCGCTGCTCGGCTTTTCCGTTGCGGAGTTTTTCGTGTATTTTGTTATACTCGGTGTGCTCATAGCGGTAATAGCAAACGTCGTAGGGCTTATAAGGCGGAAAAAGTCACCTGCCGCTTTCTTATCCTTCCTGCTTTCCCTCGCCATATTTGCAGGCGTGATGCTGAACCTGTTTTATATTCTTTGGGGCTTTAACTATTCCCGGCCTACGCTTTACCAGCTTGCGGGCCTCGAGGTAAAGGCCAGGCCGGATGAGGAGCTTCAAGCGCTTTGCCATAAGCTCTCGGCAGACGCAAACGAGCTCAGGAGAAGCGTTCCAGAGGACGAAAAACGCGTATTCCACATATCGGACTACGGGAAATATTTCGATAAAATACCGGCCGCATATGAAAGGCTCAGTCAGAGCAATCTCCTTTTTGCAGGCAGGGTTTATCCCGCAAAGGGAGTGATGGCCTCCGAAGGAATGTCATGGGCGGGGATATGCGGCATTTTCATGCCGTTTACCGCAGAGGCGAATGTAAACACACATCAGCCCTCGCTCCTGCTCCTTTCCAGCGCGGCTCACGAAAACGCCCATTCCTTAGGCTTTGCCCGCGAGGACGAGGCTAACTTCATAGCCTATCTCGCCTGCATCAGCTCGGAGGATCCTTCTATAAGATATTCCGGAGCGATGCTCGCGCTGATAAACTGCGGCAACGCTCTGTATAAAAGCTCCCCGGACAAGGCGGCAGCCCTGAGGGAGACTTACAGCGACGCTGTGCTGCGTGATATTGCCGCTTATAACCAATACTGGGACAGATACGAAGGTCAGGTCGAGGAGGCGTTCGACAGCATAAACGACAGCTATCTTAAGTTCAACCTTCAGAAAAGCGGCGTAAAGAGCTATGGCATGATGGTTGACCTCATGCTCGCCTACTATGACATTCAACCAGATCAGTAGCCCAGTTTTATGGCCTTTTTGAGCAGCTGCCCTGCAAGGGGAGCCGCTGCGCTTGCACCACCGCCTGCCTGCTCAAGTATCACCGTAACGGCAAGCGGATGCTCGTCATCAGCAACAAAGCCCGTAAACCAGGAGTGGGTCTTTACGCTCTTGTTTGAGGATACCTCGGCGCTTCCCGTCTTGCCGCCTACCTGATAGCCGTCCAGCGCGGCCTTCCTGCCGGTAACCTGATTTACGGTATCGAACATGGCATTTTGCATTATTTCGGATTCTGCGGCCGTGAGCACAGTCTTATAGACCCGGCTCCCAGCCGTTAATTTTACCCTGTTGTTGCCATCTGCTACCCTGCTCAAAAGCCTCGGCTCCATCATTACGCCGCCATTGGCTATGGCCGCGGTCAGCATACATGTCTGCATGGGGGTCATAAGGTCCTTATACTGGCCTATGCCCGACCATGCCACCTCCAGATCCGTACTGCCCTTCTCAAATGAGCTTGAATAAAGCATCATATCGTTGAACAGGAATTCGTCGCCTATGCCCAGCTCCTTTGCGACTGTGGCGAGCCGTGCCGGCCCCAGCTCCATCGCAAGCTTTGCGAAGGTGTTGTTGCAGGATTTTGCAAAGGCGGTATATATGTCTATCTCGCCGTGGTATTCGCTGTGCGAGTCCCTCACTATACTGTACAGCTCGCTGGCAGCAGGTTCCGCGCCCACGTCCTCTGCCCCCTCCTGATCCCTGTCATACTTTATGTTTTCGCTGGCGGCGGCGAATTCTTCGTCGTCAACGTGTATGTTTGGCAGATACTTGCCGGTCTTTTTATCAAATACAAGAGCGCCGTCGCAGTTGAATGTGCGGTTCTCTATGCCTGGAAGATAACGCAACGCTGCTATCATCGTGACTATTTTGAATGTGGAGCCGGGAGTATAGCGCCCCATAGTCACCCGGTTCACCATTGCGCTGGCGGCAAGCTCCTTCTCTCCGTTCAGGTAATCCTCCATATATTTGGGATCAAACGTGGGCTGGCTGACAGAGGCAAGTATTTCGCCTGTCTTGTAATTCATCAGAACCACCGCGCCCCAGTAATCGTCCATCAGTTCGTAGGCGTACTCGCAAAGCTCGGAATCCACAGTAAGCAGCACGCTGGACCCTACCTTCTGCTGGGTGCCTATGAGCTGCTCGAATTCGTCGGTCAGGCGGCTGTCAAAGCCCAAAAGATACTTTGCGAACATGGATTCCGCGCCGAATGTCTGGCCGTATGTGTCTCCTATCACGTGGCTCATAGATCGCCGCAGGGACTTTACGTCCACGTATTTGCGCTTGCCCTCGCTGTTGGTATAGGCGAGCCTTACGCCGTTTCTGTCCAGCAGCATGCCGGCGGCGATGGTTCCCTTTCTGTTTGCTACCCTTGTATTATAGGGGCTTGCGAACCAGCGGTTGCCGTATACGTTTACTATGTAGCCAAGGTAGACGCTCAGCACTATGAACATAACGCAAAACAGCGCCAGCATGGCCTTTATATGATTTCTTGTGCTGTCCTTTCGTTCCTTTTTCATATAATATCTTCCTTAAGCGTTCTCTTCACCGGCTTCGTACATGGCGTCCTGAAGCATCTCTCCGTTTTGTATGGATACGCCCTCGAGTATGCCGAGCAGCATCATGCAGGCTATCATCGAGCTGCCGCCATAGCTTACGAAGGGCATGGTTATGCCGGTCAGCGGTATGAGCTTTATCACGCCCGCTATTATTATAAAGCTTTGCAGGGTTATGAGCACCGTGCAGCCAAAGGCTACGAGCATAAGATACCTGCTTCTGGCGTTGAGCGCTATGAGCGCGCCCCGGATTATGAACACCAGATACAGCGCTATCACGGCAATTCCGAATACAATGCCGAACTCCTCGCAGATGACTGCAAATATGTAGTCGGTATTGTATGCTGGTATGCTCTTGGGAAGTCCTTTGGTAAGGCCCAGGCCCCACATGCCGCCCGAGGCTATTGCCATGAGGCCCTGGGCAATCTGGTAGCCGCTGGTGGAATACGTAGCCCAGGGGTTGAGCCATATAGCAACGCGTGCTTTAACGTGGTCGAACATATAATAGCTGGCCACGGCACCGGCAGCGCCGGCTCCAAGGCCGACCAGCGTAGTGCCTATCTTGCCTGTGGCGGTGTAAAACATTATAAGATACGTCCCGCATATCAGCAGCGCGGCGCCAAGGTCGCGCTCCGCAACCAGCAGTCCAGCCACGATTATCGCAAATATTGCAGACGGCAGCCAGTCCCAGGTCCTTTTTACCTTTGTAAAGTGGTTAGCCATGACGAACACAAGCGCCACCTTAACGAATTCCGAGGGCTGGACGCTTATGCCGCCCAGCTTTATCCAGTTTTTTGCGCCGCCGTTTTCGGTGCCTATCACCAGCAGCACCCCCAGCATGGCGATGCTTAGCGCCATGAGCGGGATATCCATGGTCTTGAAGAATTTCGGCGCCCGCATGAGCAGCACACAAACTATCATGGCAACTATACCTATGCCGAACCATACCAGCTGCTTAAAGGCCACCTCGTATGAAAGCCTGTACTGAACTATCATGCCTATGCCCGCAAGGAGATTGGCTATGACGAGTATGAACCTGTCGGCGTATTTGGATATCCATAGTATTATTATATACTGCAAGAGCAGCACCACGATAAGGCCGCCGGCAAATATCAGCGCCTTGTAGTCAAAGCTCTCGTCCCTTAAGGAGAGCAGCGCAAAGGCCGCAAGCTCGAATATCATAACTATGCCCAGAAGCCCCGCCGCGCTCAGCTGCCTAACCCTGTTCATTTTCTACCTCCTCGCAGCGCACACGCTTCATCCTGTAATAGAACTTGACCTCGCCCAACTGTACGAGATCGCCCTCCGCCAGTTCCTCCGTTTTGTGCTCCATGGGCTCGCCGTTTATGAGAATATTGGCCCTGCCGTAACGCTGGATGTATACAAAGCCGCCCTTTTCATATATCTTGGCGTGCTTGCGGCGCACCGAGCCATCGTCAATGCATATATCGCATTTTCTGCCCCGGCCTATTATATTGCTCTTTGCAAGTATGAACCCTTCCTCGTTGGTATCAAAGGGCGGAAGGAACTCTATATGCCTTGCATAGCCCTTTTCCAGCCAGCTCTTTACCCGGCGCAGTTCATTGTACTCGCATACAGAGTGGTACACTATCCTGAATAATATATAAACTATGGCAGCGACAAAGAAGTATCTCATACCGGATACCAGCAGTGAATATATGTCGGACCGCACGTCATCGCCTCCAGTGCATTGTAGATCAGTATGATTATAACATAAAATCGCGTCATATCTGTGTCCTGTTTATCAACAATGATGGATTTCGCCGCAAAAATACAAAAAGAGCCGCGAATTTACGGCTCTTGGCGCTGTTTTGAATTTGGATCAGTTGAGCAGCGGGGATTTAAGCAGCAGGTTCTTTGTGCGCTGCAAGTGCGTCCTGAGTATCGCCGTAGCGAGCTCGGTATCCTTGCTTTCGCAGGCGGAAATAATCTGGCTGTGCTCATCAACGGTATACAGTTCCGCCGATACCTCTTCTTTCCCGAAAAACGGAGTGATATACCTATCCACATTGGCATGCATCTGGTCTATAAGGGAAAGCAGAGTCTGGTTATCGCAGGGGTCATACAGCGAAAAGTGCAGTTTCAGGTTTAGCTCCGCGCCTTTTATGGGATCCTTTTCCTTGGAAAAAAGCTCTAATAGCTCCCTGGCTCTCGCCAAATCTTCCTCCGTGATATGGGGCAGGGCCAAGCGGAGCGCGCCTACTTCCAGCAGTATGCGGGTATCCATGACGTCGCTGAGCTCTTTACAGGACAGTTTGGTGACTACAGCGCCTCTGTTGGGATATATCCTGACAAGGCCCTGCGCTTCCAGCTGGCGAAAAGCCTCCCTAACCGGTATATGGCTGACGCTTAACGCAGTGGATATCTCGTCCTGCCTTAGAGGCATATCTCCCGGAAGCTCGCCGCGCACTATGGCCGTGCGTATCACCTGAAAGACCCAATCCCGTGCTGCCATGGATCGAGGCTGCATTTCTTCGGCGATTTTTTTAAGATCCATATATATTGCCGTCACTTTCAATAATTATATGATATATTTTATCCGAATTTCGGCAATAGTCAATACATCAGTCGCATATGTCCGCCGTTGACGCACAGCTTATTCATTTATGGATGAGCTGCTTGTACCCAGCCCGGCCGGCACAAACGCGTATCTGGTAGTCGGCCCTTCTACCGGCTCATCGCCTATCAGCAGCTCCTCATGCTTTACCGTCACCCTGTACCTGTAACCCTTTCCTGGCTTGACTGCAGCGTCGATGTACTCTATGTGCCCTTCACGGCCGTTCCATGTCATGAGCGGCTTTTCCGCCTTGCCGGCTTCGCTGCGCCACAGGGTATACATTCCGAAATCATCCGGACAATCGAAAGATACCATAACGCCTCCTTCTTCGCGCACCGCCAGGAGGTTCTGTGCCGATCCCGGCACTGCCCAGTAGCCCGATACGTCCTCCGGCGCTGTTTCTTCCGTAAAGTATTCGGTAACTCGGCTGCTTTGGGGCGTCATGGCGTTGGCGAGGACTACCTTGTGCTGCTTTTTCAGCGTCTTTGCGTCTATGGAATACTGCTTCACGCTTTCAGGCTTTTCAAAATCTCCGCTCCTGCCATCGGGATATATGTGGTTAAAAAGCTCATACAGCATCAGCGCAGGATAAGTGCCGCCGGTGGCGGAGGACGGCAGCAGCCCCAGCCTGTCGCTATCGTACCCCTGCCATACGACGGCGGTATATTCAGGCGTGTATCCTGCCATCCACGCATCCCTGTTGCCGTTTGCCAAGCCAACTGTGCCCGTCTTGCCGGCTATGGGTATATCAAGCGTATTCAGCCGATGGCCCGTTCCCTCAGTCACCACGCTTTTCAGCATGCTGGTAAGGATATAGGCGTTTGCCTCGCTCATTACTCTCCGGCTGTCCTGCCTGTATTCATATACCGTCAGGCCGTTCCTGTCGGTTATCTTCTTTATCAACGTTGGGGTATTGTATATACCGCCTGAGGCAAAACAGGAATATGCCCCTGCGATCTGTAAAGGTGATACGCCATAGGTAAAGCCGCCGAGAGCAAGTGCCAGACTGTCGTCCTTATCGTCAAACTCTATACCGCACCTTTTTGCGAAATCCTTTGCCCTGTATACCCCTACTGCCGATAGCGTCTTTACCGCAGGCACATTGAGTGACTTGGTTACGGCTTCCCGCACAGGTACCCAGCCGTAATATTTATTTCCGTAATTTGACGGCGTATAATCGGCAAAAGTCGTCTCCTCGTCCAGTATCATATCCGCCGCAGTATAGTTTAGGTATTCAAATGCCGGTGCATATGCTATAACAGGCTTTATCACGGAACCGGGCTGCCGTCGTATATCGGTCGCCCGGTTGAAGGATATGCCGCCCGTGTAGCTGCGCCCGCCCACCATTGCGACCACCATGCCTGTGGAGGGCTCCAGTACCACTATTGCAGCCTCTGAATCCTCTGCCGGGAACAGCTCTCCGTTTTTGAACATCTCCTCGCAGTAATGCTGTATATCGCTGTCCATGGCGGAATAAATGCTGTAACCGCCCCGTATCAGCTCGTCTACGGTAATTCCCATCAGCGCAGCAGCGCTCTTTGTAACGGCGTCTGTATAGTAGCCGCTGTACTCCTCATTCTTATCGTGCAGTATGGTAGGGCGCTTGGCTGAGGCCTGCTTTTTTTCATCGTCGGTTATATAGCCGTAATCCCGCATAAGCCTGAGTATATTGTTGCGTCTGTTTATTGAAGCCGCATAGTTTATATGTGGCGCGTAGCCCGACGGGGACTTGAGTATCCCTGCAAGCATGGCGCTCTGATCCAGAGTAAGGTCGGATGCGTGTACTCCAAAATAGCCCTCGGCTGCCGCCTCGATACCGTAATACCCGCCGCCGAAGTAAACGTAATTCAGGTACATCTCAAGGATATCCTCCTTGCTGTACTGCCGCTCCATCTCATAGGCAAGGGCTGCCTCCTCGGCCTTTCTGGATATGGTTTTTTCGGAGGTGAGGTGGCTGAGCTTTATGAGCTGCTGGCTTATGGTAGAGGCTCCCTGAACGTAGCTGCCGGCCTTTATGTCTGCCACGATAGCGCCGGCTATGCGTATGACGTCTACTCCCTCGTGCTCAAAAAATCGCGCGTCTTCGGCGGAGATAAAAGCATACACAGTGCTTGGCTGTAGTTCACTGATGCTCACCCATGTCCTGTCCTGAACTCCGTGTAAGCGGGTAACCACATCGCTTTGCCCATCGTATATTATTGAGGTCCTGTCGCAGCCTGTTATTCTGTATACGTCGAAATCCACCCACCTGTCCATACCAAGGGTCTTGACCGCGCCGCAAAGCAAAAACAAAACTGCCGCGGCAGTAACGGCCAGCAGCAGTATCTTTAATCCTCTGAACCTCATTTTCCTTATCCCTCCATCGTATTCCTGACATTAGTATCGCCAGAGCGGCAGAAGAATAAAATCCAAATTGGCGTAAAAATATTAAGTTTTTCTTATTTATATATCAGCAGCAGAAAATATAGGGCATACCGCCCATTGAGCTGCAGCACAGCATACTGGCGCAGAGCGGGCAGGGGCTGCAATTGTAGGAGCCGTAGTTGCCTGTGCTTCTGGTATAGGCGCCGCCGCTGTTTTTTATCGAGCTGTACGCCGCGGCGTACTCCGGGTTGTGGGGCTCCTGCTGATAGGCTATCGTCAGGTATTCCCGGGCCTTATCGTACCAGCCCTGGCGCAGGTATATTATGCCGTAGAGATAGTACCATTCGGCGTTGCGGGTGGATATGGCGTCCAGCACCGCCTTGGCGGCCTGAAGGTTATTCTGGTTGATGAAGGCCCTCGCCCTGTTGAATTCCTGAGCATTCGGGCCGGAATATGAGCTTCCGGAGCCGGTATATCCGCCGCTGTAGGAGTCATAGGTGCCATTGCCGTTCCTGTTGGCGTAGCTTGAGCTCTGACCGTTTTTCTTTGTCAGCATCTCATAGGCTTCGTTGACCTCCACCAGCTTTTCGTTTGCAAGCTCCTTCAGATCGGAATCGGTATACTTGTCCGGGTGGTACTTCTTGACGAGTTTAAGGTATGCAGACCTTATCTCCTCCTGCGAAGCACCCTCGTTTACTCCAAGTACCTTATAAGGGTTATTCATCTTTTCCTCCAAGAACCTCTCTGTTTTTTGCAGGGCAGCCGTCAAGGATTATATTATCCAGCAGTCCCTCATGAGATAGTAAGTTCAAAAGCTGATAAGCATTTATCGCCTCATTAAGGGAACAGTTCAGCAGGAACTCCGCCCTGTCCTTATCTGCGCCTGACGCGATGAACGGATTGTAGCTGCCTTTCTTTTTATCCTTATCCCTGTCGTCCCAGGCATCTATTAAATATACCCAGCGGCCGAGGTGATACAGCGTGTGTGCGAGGGCTATCCTGTCTCCCCGGTTCTCAATGGGCGCAGAAAGGCCTACGGATTTCATCATTCGGGCAAAAGCGTCTGCCGGGGCATCCAGCTCGGAGCAGTTCGCTTTTTCAAGCTCGCCAAGCTCCTTCAGGCCCCGGGATATGGCACGATCCATTTCAGGCTGCCTGTTTGCCGCCTTTTTCATGGCGCCGCTAAGGGCAGCTTTTGTACAGACAGCCGCGGGATTTTTGTCGTCCCGCCAGTCGTCTTCCAGCTTGTAATAGGCCAGCAGCACATCCATATCGGCGGCAAAGCGCAGCATATCGTCGGCGGCTGCGGCAAGACGCGGCTTTGATAAAGGCTTATATACACAGCGACGCTTTTGCACATCGTCAGTACCGGCGAGGCCGGAAAGCAAGAGAGCTATAAAGGTACAGTCGTAGCTCAGAACGCTCCGCGCTATTTCGCCGTATTCGGCGCTGAGACATTTACACAGCCCGCAGTAATACGCCCTGTATTCGGTATATTCTCTTATTCTGAGCTCGTCCTGATTCGGCTGGATGTATCCGTACATGGCTATACCTCATTATTCTCTGCAATATTGTATCATCAATCAGCTGCATCTCCAAATATTATTTGCGCCAAACTGGAGCAAAAATATGAAAAACAGGAAAAAAGCTTGCGGCACGCCGGATTTTATTATGTTGTGACACATATTTCACATTATGATAGCTGAATTATATTTGAAATAGTACAATGTATTTGTTATAATGTAAACATCAATGCGGCAAACAAAAATACAGCTGCATAATTTTAAGGAGGAAACTTATACATGAAGAAGTTCATTGCTATTGTTATGGTAGCCATGTTCGCTCTGTCTATGGTAGCTTGCTCTCAGCCTGCTGCCGAGGAGACTCCCGCAACCGAAGAGACTCCCGCAACCGAAGAGACCGCTGCTCCTGAAGCTTCCGCTGAGGCTGCTTCCGAGTACAAGGTCGCTATGATCACCGACTACGGCGATATCACCGACCAGTCCTTCAACCAGACCACCTACGAAGCCTGCAAGGCTTTCTGTGAGGAAAAGGGTATTGACTTCAACTACTTCAAGCCCGCCGGCGACTCCGATGCAGAGCGCGTTGCTATGATCGAGTCCTCTATCGACGAAGGCTACAACGTAGTCGTAATGCCCGGCTATGCCTTTGCCGGCGCCATCAAGGAGACCGCAGGCACCTATTCCGATGTTACCTTCATCGCTCTGGATGTAGGCGCCGCTGACCTGGGCGACGATTATCAGCTTCCCTCCAACCTGTATTGCGCGGTATACCAGGAAGAGCTCTGCGGCTATATGGCAGGCTACGCTGCCGTAAAGCTGGGCTATAAGAACCTGGGCTTCCTGGGCGGCATGGCCGTTCCCGCTGTTGTGCGTTACGGCTACGGCTTCGTGCAGGGCGTTGACGCCGCTGCGGCTGCTCTGGGTCTCACCGACGTTAAGCTGAACTACGTCTACGGCGGTCAGTTCTACGGTGATTCCGACATCACTGCCGTTATGGATACCTGGTATACCAACGGCACCGAGGTCGTATTTGCCTGCGGCGGCGGTATCTACACCTCTGCTGCTGAGGCTGCTGCCAAGGTCGGCGGCAAGGTCATCGGCGTTGACGTTGACCAGGCTGCCATCATCGACGGCGCTTATGGCGAGGGCATGACTGTTACCTCCGCTATGAAGGGCCTCGCCCCCACCGTAAAGACAATGCTGAGCGAAGTAGTTGCGGGCAATTTCGCAAACTATGGCGGCAAGATCGACACTCTGGGTCTGGTATCCGACAACCCCGAGGACAACTACGTACAGCTCCCCATGGGCTCCACTCAGTTTGCAGACGGCAAGTTCACTGTTGACGATTACAAGGCTCTGGTAGCCGATATGTTCGCCGGCAAGACCACCGTTTCCAACGATACAACCAAGGCTGCCTCTGACTTCGCCACCGTTATCACCGTTGACGATCAGGGCGCTATCAAGTAATTCAGCTTGAGCCTTACAGGAGGGCCGCTTCGGCGGCTCTCTTTTTTTGTGTATAAAATTTGTCGAAAGCGCTAAATTTTCTTTGCTTTATACATACAAATATAGTAAACTTTACTTATATGTATATGGTTTCCGTCCCCGTGAAACAAGTAGCGCCCGGGCCATAAAAACGGAAGGAGGGACAGTGACTTGGAAAATCAGTATGCTATAGAAATGCTGAATATTACCAAGAAGTTTCCTGGCATAATCGCCAACGACAACATCACGCTTCAACTCAGAAAGGGCGAAATACATGCCCTGCTCGGCGAAAACGGAGCCGGCAAATCAACCCTTATGAGCGTACTCTTCGGGCTGTATCAGCCTGAGGAGGGCGAGATACACAAGGATGGCCGCAAGGTCGAGATTAAGGATCCTAATGACGCCAACGCCCTTGGCATAGGCATGGTTCACCAGCACTTCAAGCTGGTGGAATGCTTCTCTGTTCTGGACAACATCATACTTGGCGTCGAGCCCAACAACCACGGCTTTCTGCAAAAGCAGGACGCCCGAAAAAAGGTTATGGAGCTTTCCGAAAAATACGGTCTTGCCGTTGACCCTGATGCTCTCATAGAGGATATCACCGTAGGCATGCAGCAGCGCACAGAGATACTCAAGATGCTGTATCGCGACAATGACATACTGATATTTGACGAGCCTACGGCTGTGCTTACCCCTCAGGAAATAGACGAGCTGATGCAGATCATCAAAAACCTCGCCGCCGAGGGCAAGAGCATACTGTTCATATCTCATAAGCTAAATGAAATAATGGCGGTGGCAGATCGCTGCACCGTCCTTCGCAAGGGCAAGTATATAGGTACCGTGGAAACCGCTAATACCACCATGGAGGAGCTCTCCTCAATGATGGTAGGCCGCAACGTCAGCTTTCACGTTGAAAAGGGCCCGTCCAATCCCGGCGACGTTATCCTTTCTGTAGAAAATCTTACCGTAGCCTCCAAGGTGCACAAGAACAACGCCGTAAAGAACGCATCCTTGAAGGTGCGCGCAGGCGAGATAGTCTGCATAGCGGGCATTGACGGAAACGGCCAGACCGAATTCGTCCATGCCCTTACTGGCCTTGAGCCCGCCGTATCCGGCAAGATCACCCTCTCCGGCAGGGATATAACCAACGTTCCCATACGTCAGCGCAGCATAATGGGCATGAGCCACATACCTGAGGACCGCCACAAGCACGGACTGATATTGGATTACACACTGGAGGACAACCTTGTGCTCCAGCGCTACTTTGAGCCCGAATTCACCGACAAGGCGGGCTTCCTCCGCAGGAACAATATCCGCTCCTATGCGGAAAAGCTGATCGGCCAGTACGACATCCGTTCCGGTCAGGGTCCCATCACCATTGCCAGAAGTATGTCCGGCGGCAATCAGCAGAAGGCCATAGTCGCCCGCGAGATAGACAAAAACCCTGAGCTGCTGGTAGCCGTCCAGCCCACCCGAGGCCTTGACGTAGGCGCAATCGAGTACATTCACAAACAGCTTGTAGCCCAGCGCGACGCCGGCAAGGCGGTGCTGCTGGTATCCCTTGAGCTGGATGAAGTGATGGACGTTCCGGATCGCATACTGGTAATGTACGAGGGCGAGATAGTCGGCGAGCTTGACCCAAAGGCCACCACTCAGGAAGAGCTGGGCCTCTACATGGCAGGCGCAAAGAGAGACGAGGTGAAAGCATGAAAAAGAATCTGCTGAAAAATAACGGTGTGCAGTCGCTGATAGCGTCCCTCGTATGCATCGTGCTGGGACTGTTTATCGGCTATATTGTGCTGCTGTTCATTAATCCTACCGGCGCAGGCAATGCCATAGTTACCATAGTAAAGAACTTCATGACCTACAACAGGCCCCAGGCACAGCTGAAGTACATGGGCAATACGCTGGTAAAGACGGCTCCTCTGCTCCTCTGCTCCCTGTCAATACTATTTTCCTATAAAGTAGGCCTGTTCAACATAGGCGCCGCCGGTCAGTACTGTGCCGGCGTGGCTCTGGCGCTTTACACGGCGCTTGGCCTGGGCTGGAGCTGGCTCCCCTGCCTCGTATTCGCAATGCTGGCGGGCGCACTGCTCGGCTGCATAAGCGGTGTGCTAAAGTCATACCGCAACGTAAACGAAGTCATATCCGGCATAATGCTCAACTGGATAACCCTCTACCTCACAAATATGCTGCTCACCAACGTAAAGGAAGAGACCAGCCCATACACCATGGTGCTGAACACCACCAATCCCAATGCGGTGCTGCCCTCCCTCGGCTTAGGCAAGTTGTTCAACAACAACCAGTACGTAGGCCTCGCCATTCCCCTTGCCATAATCATCGCCATAGTGGTGCTGATAGTACTGGAAAAGACCCGCTTCGGCTACGAACTGCGCGCTACCGGCTACAATAAAAACGCAGCCAAGTACTGCGGCATGGCCGAAAAGCGCAACATAATCCTCTCCCTCGGCATCTCCGGCGCACTGGCAGGACTGGGTGCGGCTATGCTTTACCTCACCGGCTACGAGCAGTGGCAGTGCTCCACTTCCTCCGTCCCCGGCATGGGCTTCAACGGCATAGCGGCCGCATTTCTCGGCGGACTGAACCCCATAGGTTCGATATTCTCATCCTTCTTCATTCAACACATAACCGCCGGTGGCGCATATGTGGATAAGTCCATGTACTGCTCTCAGATATCAGACCTTATCTCCGCCATAATCATCTACCTTTGCAGCTTCGTGCTGTTCTTTAAAACGGTGATGAACCGCGGTATTGCAAAGAGCGAAGAAAAAAAGGCCCGGCTGGAAAAGCAGGCAGCTCTCTGCGCAAATACTGAGAAAGGAGGCGACAATTAATGGTACTGCTGATACAATACACTCTGCTGTTCGCTTCTGTTCTGCTGCTGGTGGCCCTTGGCGGCTGCTTCTCCGAGCATTCCGGCGTAATCAATCTGGGCCTTGAAGGTATAATGGTAATGGGTGCTCTGGGCGGCGCACTGATGATGCGCTACCTGCCTGACGGCACTCCAGCTGCCCTTATGGTACTGCTGGTAATACTCACCAGCATCATAGCAGGCATGCTCTACTCCTGTCTGCTGGCTATATCCGCCATTCACTGCAACGCTGACCAGACCATCGTCGGCACCGCCATGAACATACTTGGCACTGCGGCGGCCACCGTTATCGTAAAGGCTATAAACACCGCAGCTAATCCCGATGACGTATCCTCTACCATACAGTACGTCAGCGCCAAGAAGGCCTTCCTTGTGAACATAGGCTCCTTTGAGTTCAACTGGTTCATGCTGGTCGCAGTGATAGCACTGGTGCTGTCCTATATCACCCTATACAAGACCAAGTTCGGCCTTAGGCTCATGGCCTGCGGCGAGCATCCTCAGGCAGCCGACAGCGTAGGCATAAACGTATTCAAGATGCGCTGGGCAGGTGTGCTGATCTCCGGCCTTCTGGGCGGTCTCGGCGGCATAGTGTACATCACCTGCGGCGTAAGCGAATGGAAGTTCGAATATGGCGTCGCGGGCTTTGGCTTCCTCTCCCTCGCCGTTATGATATTTGGCCAGTGGAAGCCCACAAAGATAGCACTTGCAGCTCTGCTATTCGGATTCTTCAGGGCGCTGTCGAATGTATACTTCGGCTTCGCTTTCCTCAAAAACCTAAATATACCCAGCGGCATATACAATATGCTGCCTTACATCATCTCCCTTGTGGTATTGGCCTTCACCTCCAAGAAGTCCAGAGCGCCTAAGGCGGAGGGTATCCCCTATGATAAGAGCCTGAGGTAAAACCCATGGCAAAGCTGTATTTTCGCTACGGAGCGATGAGCTCAAGCAAGACCGCCAATGCCCTCATGGTAAAATACAACTACGGCGAGCGGGGTCAGAATGCCCTCCTGGTCAAGCCTGCCATAGACGTACGGGACGGTGTGCGCACGGTAAAGTCCCGCTGCGGCCTCTCCTCCGAGTGCGTACTGTTCCATGAGATGGACATGGCCGCCATAAAGCGCGGCGACTACGACTGCATAATCGTTGATGAGGCGCAGTTTCTCTCAAAGGACGAGGTGCAGCTTCTGACTGATATAGTGGACGAATACAACGTTCCCGTCATCTGCTACGGCCTCCGCACCGACTTTCAGGGCAACTTCTTCGAAGGCAGTCACTGGCTTATGGCCTGGGCCGATACTATCGAGGAAATAAAGACCATCTGCTGGTGCGGCCGCAAGGCCATATGCAACGCCCGCCTCGACGGCAAAGGAGGCATAACAAAGGTTGGCGAGCAGGTAGTTCTCGGTGCAAACGACAAATACATCGGCCTTTGCAGAAAACACTGGCGGCTTGGAGATCCCGGTCCAGACTTTAGGAATTAACAGATATACAGATATGTTGAAGGCGCGTGCCATACTACGGTACGCGCCTTTGTTGTGCTCTTATATCTTACTTACTTATTAAATAGCCCGGCGAAGAACTTGCTGACGCTTCCAAAGAACCCCGTTACCTTTTCGGTGATGGTCGAGACGGCCTTTGCCGCCTTATCCTTTGCGGTCATGGCCTTTTCAACGGTATTGGTTATGGATACCAGCTTTTCCTTGAGCTGGTTGGCATCCAGCTTTTCGAGCTGGCGGCACAGCTTCAGCAGCTGCTCTATCTGCCCGTCCGTCACCTGTACGTTGTACTGATCCGCGAGCTTCTTTATTTCCTTCTTCACGTCCGCATCGGACATGGTCTCGGTGATATCCAGTATGCCCTTGAGCTCGTTTATGAGGGCGGTAGCTTCGTCGCTGCCTATGTACTCGGCAAGCTGGCCGGTAACGATAAGCTCCTCGGCACCTACCATCTTTGCAAGGCTGGAAAGCGAATTACCGGTTATATCCTCATACGCCTTATAAATACCGGTAAGAGCCGCTGTGCCGGACACCTCAAAGGGCGCTGTGACCTTCACATCTGCATCTGTTATGCCGGCGGTAGTCAGGGCGTTCTTATACATCTGCTCGGTACACCAGTTAATGTTCTTGGTGGATACATTCAGTCCGGAGCCATCGTCCAGTATTGTGATATACACGCAGGAGATGGCCTTATGGCCTATCTTTTTGTCGTCTACCAGGCCTTCGAGATACTGCCTTTCGTTTTCGTTGGTGACGGTTATCTCGGGTACTGCGCCGCGCTCAATGCCGAAATCACTGTATACCGCCGCTATCTGCTCGGAATCAAGGTTAGCGCCTATAGCCACCCTCGCCTCGCCTACCTTATAAGCGAACGCGCCCGACATAGTGAGCAGGCAAAGCGCAGCCATAATTATAGAAATTATTCTTTTGCATTTCATTGTGAAAAAACCTCCGCTTGTATCGTTCCACGTTTGCAATTATATCACGATGATTTGCAAATAGCATTAACATAATGTAAACAAAACCTTGAAAATTCAGTGGAAAATGACGGAATAACCCTATTTATCCCCTACTGCGCCATTTTACATGGGTTTTACATAACCATTCTTTTTCATTTTACACGGTAGATTTAACATAATAACCGTAAACGATAAGGACATAAAAAAGAAAGGAATCAAAGAAAAATGAAGAAGATCATAAGCATCGTAATCGCAGCGGCCTGTGTACTGGCACTTTTCGCCGGCTGCTCCACCAAAGCGCCAGAGGCTGCCGC
>ENA-ORPH01000682-ORPH01000682.1-human-gut-metagenome-genome-assembly--contig:-NODE-682-length-36153-cov-4.337747_pt1 | contig 36153 bp, 31 predicted proteins | sample MGYA00242142_ERZ509074 | MGnify/ENA primary metagenome ERZ509074 (study PRJEB26280, sample SAMEA2338724) | human gut metagenome | biome: human gut; feature: human-associated habitat; material: faeces...
AATACTTTTTTCTGTGCTTCTGTGCGCAATTATTATCGGTGCAACCCCGAGGGTAATGCGTGAATTCTATTATCGCGGGGCTTTTATCCATTATCGAGGTATATTAAGGCTCGTATTGCTTATTATGCTTCCTCTTTTGCTGCTGAGCTATATCGCTTTTATTTCGGAATTAAAACAATCACAAAAGAAATTGATGCTGAATGTGATCCGGTGGTATGGTGTGATACTTTATTGCGCCATATTGGGCTTTGTATTTTTCGGGGGAGACCGACGCGATTATGACTATTCAGGCTTGACACCTAATTATATTCCTTTTTCGTCAATAGTAAAATCCATCAGGGGATTCCAAATAGACGGCGATTGGAAAAATTTGATAGAAATATTCGGAAATCTAGTGCTGCTTTCTCCCCTTTCCTTTTTATTGTCATTTAAGGTGCATCCCGAAAAAAGATATACGTTTTGTTTGCGCTGCTGATTGCGTTGGTATGCATAGAGACAGCGCAGCAGGTTTTGATCGTCGGGGTTTTTGATGTTGATGATATTATACTGGATTTTATCGGAGCAGGGTTCGGCATCCTTGCCCAAACAGCAGCCGCGTGTTTTATAAAAAAACGAATGAGAGAATAGCCGTGTTCATAAGCCGACGGCGGATAAGCGCACCGCCGGCCTTTGCGGGTATTGCCATTATTGCTGCGCTTATTGTGGTCGGCAGGTTTACCCGGATGGTGAAAATGAAGTAGACCCGTGGGTCGCAGCAGATATTTACTGTATGGCGAGTCGTCTTATTGCTTAAAGGGCTAAGACACGGCAAACAAGAATCATTGTTGTGTATTATCAAAAATGTGCGAATGGCAGGTGTTTTGTGGACTGCTATATTAATGCTTTTCTATCCACCTCAACAGTTTACTGGTTAATGCCGGAATTACTGTTGGGTTTCTTAGGATGGTAATCGAGTCCGTATCGTACACGGGTAAGATTAGACAGCCGGTTGAAGAACCAATAGCATCAACTGAATATCACGAACGGAGCATGATGGTATCCTGAGTTTCACGGAGGACTTTGCGAAGCTCGTGTGCTTCCGGAGTGTCCATGGGGACTACCGCAACTGGCTCGTTAGGGAAATCGCTCTGTTTCTCCCTTTTGCGGCGATATGTGGCGCATGCAAGCGCATTGTAGATCCGGTTGCGTATCGCTACAAAGGCATAGGTCGAAAACACGGCGCGCCCGGGTTGGTATTCGATCACAGCTTCGCATAAGGCAATGCATCCAATCTGGAAAAGGTCGTCATATGAATAAATGCCGGTTGAACCGGGGCTGCTCACGCAACGCGAAAGCACTGCTCTTACAAGCCCCAGGTTTTCTTCAACGATACGTTGTTGTTCAACAGTCAGCGTCATGCCGATTCACCTCCTATATTGATTTGTGGCCTCATGCGATTTTCATTGCTTTTGGCCTGTTGCCTATTTGCCAGAATTGCCTTGCTCTGCCGAATTACCTGCTCGCAGTAATACTCCCGAAGATACCCGATATGTGCCTGCGAACGAGGCGCTTGAATCATGCTTGCAAGCCACGCATAGGCTTGATCCTTTGTCATAACATCGGTCAGGTACAATCTGTTGAATGAGTCGTGCGCTTCCTTTCGCAGCTTTCTAAGCCTATGGTCGGCGAGGCTGCCCACAGGCTTGTTGGTCCCTTCATGGACGCGCACATAAGCGTCGCAGGCCGGATATCGGCTGCAAACGTAGAGTTTTGTATTCGCATGATTTTCTTTGTAGATACCATCCGCCGAGCGCAGAACAACAGGGCTGCCGCAGTAAGGGCAGCGCATTGCGCTCATACCCGGGATTCCTATAAAGGGGTTGTTCATCTTATTCTTCTTCAATATTCTCACCAACCTTTCTGTCGTCAACATCCACCTGAAGATGGATGAGTACAAAAAGCCGGAAAGCTGCCAAAACGACATACAGAGCCAAGGTGGCTGAAATAGTGGTGTCGCATCAGCCCATTGACTCTGTAATATGTTTGGTGCCTTCCGGCTATTCAATTCTCTGCTTGCGCCGTATGGATCGGCTCAATGCACCGTTCCGTAACTGCTCCATACCCTTATGTGTATGTGTTGGCGGCCGGTCGACTTCGTCCGCGCAGAAAGCCTGAGCGCAAGCTTTTCTACACGAAAAGAGTAACATATTTTGCTCGCAAAGTCAAGCATAAAAAGCCAGAAAAGTGCCTGTTTTACTGGATATTTTGCTATCTCAGTTCTACGGAAAGCGAAGTCAGTTCTACAGCTTATTCGTCATCTTCATCGTCATATTCACGATGCTTTTTTACGATCCGTATGACGATAAGCCCTCCGATACATAGCACAGCCCCTCCGATGAATAGCACAAGTTGAAGAGTGGGGATGTTCTGTCGGAATTCATCTGCCGGCGTCTCAGATTCCATCTGTGGCTGTTTTGTCAGATCAGCGGTCGGGTGCTGTTCATTTTTATTTGCCGGTGCAGGCTCGCTCGGCTGCACCAGATCCGTAGCAGCATATATAGGGCCCTCTGTGGACTCGGCTGCTTGCACATTCGACTCATGCAGCTCTGGTTTGGGCGGCGTTACTTTGGAATTCAAGCAGGAAAGTGTGAATGTGGAACTGTCGCTGAGTTCAAGCGCCAGCACACCCGTGTTATCGACCACGATCGTGCCGGGATATTTACCTACGTCCGTCACCAGCTCGAATTCCACGCCCGCCCAGTCGGGGCCAAGCTGTAGCATCAGCTTGTCTGCGATCGTGGTCTTTGTGGGTTCTGCGTCTGGCGTGGCATACGCTACCTGCGTCCACGGCAGAATGCTAACAGCGCATACGATCAGCGCCATGGCCAGGATGAGCATCTTTTTCTTATAACGGGTCATACGAATTACCTCCTCAAATGAGTGAAGGCCGCCATGTAGACGGCCACCCGCACAGGCTCTATCAGTTATGCTTCGCACGGCGCTTATCGACGGCCGGCTGCTTTTTGCGCAGCAGATACCACGCGCATCCACCGCCGCCGAGCACGCAGACCACAAGCAGCGCAATGCCCCACCACGGGAAGCCGTCAACGCCGGTCTGGGCGGCGGGAGAGTTCTCCACAACGTGCGGTTCGGCCGGGTTTTGATAGGTTTCGTTGATCTCCACCGTGACCAGCTTGCCGTTGACCGCATAACCGCTGGGCGCTTTCAGCTCCTTGACGCTGTACTTGCCCCATGGCAGCTTGGTGAACTGCACGAGGCCGTTGTTGTCGGTGGTCAGGGTCGTGAGTAGCTTATCGGTGCTGTCGTAAAGACCGAACTGCGCGCCTGCGAGCAGCTTGTTGGTCTTGGCGTCCACCTTCTTGATCACGATGTTGGCAAAGGGATCCGTCACAATGAGCGTTCCGGCGACCACGCCCTTCTCGTCGATCTCGAACGCATACGCCGTAGGGTTGAGCGCATAGCCGCTGGGGGCTTTGGTCTCCTTGTAGGTGTACTTGCCGGCGGGCAGATACTTCACGGTCAGCTTGCCTTCCTTATCGGTCTTACCGTCGAACACCTTTTTGTTCTCGGCATTATAGACCTCATATGTGGCGTCGGCTACTGCCTTCTTGTCCGGGTCAAGCTTCGAGATAACGACCAGCGTGGGGACATTGACGAGCTTGATATCGCCCGTGACCTTGCCCTCGGCGGTGATCTCAAAGGGGTACTCCTTGACCTGCAGCACATACCCGAGTGGGGCCTTGGTCTGCTTGAGGACATACTTGCCGGGCTTCATATAACGAATGGTCAGGTCGCCCTTCTCGCCGAGCGTACCGGACTGCACTTGCTTGCCCTCCGCGTCCACGATATTGATCGTGCCGCCGGGAAGCAGCTTCTCGGTCTTATCGTCCAGCACCCCCACATCGGTCACCAGAACCAGCGTGGGCTCGTTTGGTATCTCGGTCGTGCCGTTCACGGTGCCGTCGTCAGCCTTGGTAAAGCTCCATGTCTTGTCCGGCAGCTGATAGCCCGCCGTCACCTTGGTTTGGGTGATGGTGTACTGCCCAGGATACAAACCGTTGACCTCAACCGTGCCTTTCTCATTGGTCGTGCCGGTGAAGACCGTTTTCCCGTTCTTGTCCGTGAGCTTCAGCTCCGCGCCGGCCAGCTTATCGGTCTTATCCAATGCGTTCACCACGGTCAGGATGACCGGCGGGTTTTTCACGGGCGTGGGTGCTTCATCTTCGTTATCGTTGAGATTGATGTCGGTCTTGGCCATGCCGTCCGGCGTTGCGATGGTGATGGCCTTGCCCTGCAGCACCAAAGACGCTGATGCGGCCACGGAACTCACCTTGAAGGTCAGCTCCACATTCGTATGCGCGCTGGGCTCAATGGGCTGGGTCAGCGAAAGCTTGCCCTCGGGGAGCTTGGCTGCGGTGGCCTCTGTTGCGGTTAGCCCAGTGGGAACGTTCAGGGCAACAGTCGGAACTGCCGCTTGATTGCCTTTATTGGTGATACGAAGCTGATAGGCGACGGTATCGCCATACTTGGCTGTGATGCCCTCCGTCACAGGAGTGTCGTTGACCTTGATAAGCTGTACGGCAAGCGCCATATCGTAGGTCTTCTTCACGAAGGGAATGCGGATCTGAGCGGGCCATGTACTGAATTTGCGGCCGTCCATCAGAACCGATTCGCCCTTGGGGGAAATGTAGTCGGGGTGTGCTTTAACCACCTCCCAAGCGTGCGTGCCGGGGTCAATCACAGCGGCAGTTTTGCCATCAGCGGAGGTGTCGGGCAGGTTCTCATCGTCGAGGCTGAAGCCCACGCCCGAGAGCGGATCGCCGGTAACGGCGTCGACTGCCACCAGCTCCACATCCGCACGCACGGTGACAGTGCGGGTGTGCGTGCCGGTAAGGCCAAGGATGTCGGCGACGGAGTACACGACCTGATATACGCCGGGAACATCGGCATTTACGTTGTTGGATGTGATCTGCACCTTGCCGCTGAGGTCTCCGTCCTCGGCGTCGGCTGCACTGACGTTGGCCTCGGGGTCGAACGCTCCGCCGCGGTTCATGACCACATCGGGCGCGGTGATAGCGGGCGCGGTGTTCGGGCTGATCTTCAGCGTGAAATACTCGAAGCTGGAGGTCGATATCACCGAGCAGTTATGGCTTATGAAACTGCCGAATGGGCCGTAGCCGCTGCCAACGGAGTCGTCGATGGCTACGTTGCTGAAAATCGCCGTCTGGCCGCTTGAGAAGCCGGCATCATCGTACTTATAGAACGACAGTGAGCCGGGACTGACCTGTAATTTCAGGTACCAGGTTGTGCCTGCCGAGTATGCGGGCTTGGCCTCCTGCTGGATGAGCGTCACGCCTGAAAGCCCGGTGAACTGGGTGGAGGCGAGCGCGGCCATGCTGACGTTGGCGAGCTTGTAATAGCCTACATTGCTCTGTCCGAACAGCACGGCATACCCATTGAGTGTGTTCCCGTCCGTGACAGCGTTGAACACGAAGCCGCTGCCCTCGAGAGTATGCCAGTCGGTATTGCCTTCGGTCAGGTGGAACGTAAAGGTGCGGTAATCGCCGTCCTGCGCCGGGCGGAACAGAAGGGTGGTAAACGGATCGGTAGGATGCCCGGAAAAACTGACGGTATCGCCGCTTGCCGTGGCATGACCTGTGCGGCCGTACTGTGTCCAGCCTGCGTCGCCTTCTGCGGCCAGCGCCTGTATGGGTAGCGCCGCGATGAGCAGCAGCGCCATGAGAAGCAGCGGCAGGATAAGTTTGCGAATGAGTTTCATGTGAGATTCCTCCTTGATTACTGAAATAAATAAGCCCGGTTTAGCCGGGCTTGGGCGCATAGAAAACGACCTGTGCAAAAGCACGGGTCGTGAATATAAAGGTATATGGGGTTTACTTAATGCGAAAAACCAATCGTGTCCCGATCATCTGGGAGGAACTGCCATATCGTACATTTGACGGAATGCACGGATGATTGTTTCCCACTGAATATCGGCGGCATAGTCGAAGCTGGTTCTGTAGTTCTCCCATAGAGATTGCAGTGCAGAGCTGTTCTCAATCTCGTCTATGGTAGTACCAACGTGATCGATGACAGGCAGTGACCCACGCTTCTCGGCTGTGTTGATCAGTGCGCGTCCGAGAGTGTCTGCGTCAATATTGTCCTGCTGCGAAATGCCCAACACGTAAATATCGTAGAAATCACGCATACGAGTATTAAGCGTTCCGCGAGAAAGAATGGTTTCTAGCTTTTCTGCAAGCACCGTCTCCAAATTGTAGGCCAACAAGGAAATTGTTCGATCCTCAAAAATAAGCTTGAACACATAGAGGATCTCGCCCGGCGTAATCACATCGTCCGTGGAAAAATCGATCTTCAAGGGCGTGTGCATCGTTTCCAGGCAGGTATCAAGCTGTACCCTGACGCCGGGATAATCAGCATCATCCATGATGGTCGTCACGCTGGCAATGGTGAAGGTCATCCCATCATCAAGAGGGATGGAGATGATCTCGCTGACGATTTCGTGCGCTTTTTCCTCTGTCAGCGTCAGGTTTTTGACGGTCGTATCCACGTCCATCGTCGAACGGTTATCCAGTCCTACCATAGCGGAGACAAGCGTGCCGCCTTTGAGGATGAGATTATCCCGGTATGGGGAAACGGCAAGCCGTTCCAGAAACCGTTCCATGACATAGTTGCGTATGATGATCATAGCCTTGTTGCTGTCGCTTTTAGACATATTGCGAACTAAGGCTTTCAACTGTCTTGCCGTTCGGATCATTAGAGTAATACCTCCATATACTGCCTGATAACACTCTCGATTGAAAGCGCTTTTGCATATCGCATGAGTCGCGGAGTGTTTTTCGTTTTACTTCGCGCATATCCTTTGACCGCTCCTTGCAGCGTTTGCGCTTCAATACATCGACGGCTTCGCACAAGATCGCAAATCGTGCGTTCCATATCATAGCTCCGCAGCGTATGCCCTACGGGCGAGGCGGCCTCCGAAAGACCCATCTCAAATAGGTCTTTCTTGATTGTGTGTACTCTTACGCCCTGCTTGGTGAGTCCCGCAACATTTGTGCCGGCTTCAAGCGTAACAGAAAAGCGCAAGGGTTCACGTTCCGCGGCTCCCAATAGGTAGAGAGCCGTTTCGTGTGAAAAGACTGCCTTTGGATACCGTACCTGAAGCACATAGAGAGCATCAGGCCACGCTTCTTTTGACATGTAAAGCCCATGCGCCGTGCGCTCCAAACAGTTTTCTCTCACATAGGCAGCAAGCGTACTCTTTGATACACCGGCTGCAACGGCATCCGATGTACGCAGATATCCTTTATTTTCAGACAGCAACTGATCCAATCGCTCAAACTTACCCATGCCATCACCACACTTTCACGCTATTATTGTAACCCAAAATAGCGTGAAAGTAAACCTGTAATCACAAATCCTTTCAAGAAAGCCCAGCGATGCCAGACTCAAGGACATAAAAGGCCGTCTGCTAATTAAGCAAACGGCCTTTGTGCAATGACTCGGCGCATTTATCGCTGCTGTTTTTTGCGTTTCGGTCTGCGCAGCGAGAGGATACCCGCCGCAGCCGCGCACAGCAGTCCGGTGATAACCAGCGCATACCCCCACCACTGGAACGAGAACACGCCGGTCTTGGGAACGGTGGATGTATTCTCGACCACGAACGCTTCCTGATTGACATAGGTGGACGTCACCTCCACCGAGATGACCTTGCCGGACATCACATAGCCCTCAGGCGCCTTCAGCTCCTTGATGGAATACTTACCCGGGCTGAGTTTGCTGAACACCAACAGGCCGTCCTTGTCGGTTTTACCTGTCATCAAGAGCTTGTCCTTGCTGTCGTATAACCCAAACTCCGCGCCGCGTAGCGACTTCTTGGTCGCGGAGTCGACCTTTTTTACGGTCAGCTGCACGACCTCGTCGGTGAAGATGGTATCGCCATAGATCGTCCCATCGGGCTTGATCTCAAAGTTCATGGTGTTGGGGTTAAGTGCAAAGCCCTCCGGCGCAAGCGTTTCCTTGAAGGTGTACTTGCCCGGCGCAAGCGTCATGGTGCTGATTTTGCCATCCTTATCCGTGACCGCCTTATACACCGACTTTCCGTCGGCGTCGAATATCTCCACCGTAGCGCCCGTTATGGGCTGTTTCCCGGTGATGTCGGTCTTGGTGATGACGGCCTCGATCTTCTCGTTTGAGAGCGTCATGTCGCCGGTAACAGTGCCGTCCGCCTGCACGGTGAACTTCATGACCGCGGTGTTAAGACCGTAGCCCGAAGGCGCTTTGACCTCCCTGTAGGTATACTCGCCCGGAGCGAGGTAGATCACAGCCAGCTCGCCGTTCTCATCGGTAACGCCCGAGTAGACCTCGTTGCTCTTGCTGTCGAATATGGCGATCTCCGCGCCCGCCAGCTTTTTGCCGCTGTCCTTATCTACTTTTGTTATGACTACCCTTGTCGGCGTGTTGACGAGCTGGGTCGTGCCGGTGATCTCGCCCTCCGCCGTTACCGTGAACGTGAACGTCTTATCCGTAAGTGCATAGCCCGTCGGCGCTTTCAGCTCTCGCACCGTATATACGCCGGGACGCGGCATGGGGAAAGCGAGCTCGCCCTTATCGTCCGTTTCACCCGAGGCGATGATCTCGCCGACCGCGTTTTTTACCTCAAGCGCAGCGCCCGCAAGCAGCCTGCCGTCTACGGAGCTGATCTTAGTGATGTGTACCTGCTTGGGCGAGTTCTTGCACACATACTCCAGAACCTCGTCGGAGTCTGCCGTAATGACTGCCTCGTACTCCTGCCCGCTCAGCTCGAAGCCCGCGGGCGCTTTGGTCTCGCGGATGACGTATGTGCCCACGGGCAGCTCCGGAGAGAGCGCTTCGCCGTTTGCGTCCGTGGTCAGCTCTATGGATACGCCCAACTCTTTATTGGATACCTCGAAGACCGCTCCGGCGAGCCGGTAGTCGGCCTCGGTATCACCGCCGCCGAAGATGCGTTGGAGGAGGTTCGGCGCCCGATAGCGTTCGTCCAATTTGATGATCCTGATCTTGCCCGTTATCAGCTCGTTGATGATGGGATTCCCATCGTTGGCGGTGACACGCACGGTTTCGGTACTCGGGCTGCCGTATACGAGTGCAATCGGATATGCATCTTTGGAAATGATGTAGCCCTCCGGCACGGCCAGTTCTACAAAGCGGTACTTTCCAAACGGAACATTCTCATGGACCTGAAGATTTCCCTCGGCATCCGTAGAACCCACATAAACCAGCGTATCCTTAGGTAGGAGTGCACTGTTCTCGCCCAGTATCTGCTCATCCGTGTACAACCCAAACGTGAAGCCCTCGCCGGGGCCTGTGATTATCTTCGCCTCTTCGGCGTGGAACAGCTCGGCGCGCTTTATCAGGGTCAGTTCCACATTGGGCGCGTCGTCACGGATACCGACCTGCGCGCTGACGATCGCGGTGTACTGGTCTTTATACCGAAGCGTGACCGCGTGCGGTTCTGTATCCAGCAAATACCCTTCGGGCGCTGTCGTTTCCACGACTTCGTATTCGCCAAGATACAGCGCCTTGCTGACGGCGCTTCCATCGCTGCCCGTGGTGACGGTGTCGGCGACCTCTCCGGCGCTGAGCTTCAGCGTGCCGTCCGGAGTTTTGATATCGGTCTTGGCGCGGATCTCAAACACCGCGCCTTCGAGCGGGATATCCGAGTATGTGGCGGTTTTGACCATGCCGAACTCGGATTCCGTTTCCGTTACGCCAGTGAAGGTCGGGCCGGTCTTTTTCACGGTGATCTTGCCCATGACAGGCGTATTGGCGCACTCCACCACAACGGTCTCGCCGTCTTTGCCAATGCTAAAGGGGATGGGGGATGCGTTGAGCAGGTATCCAACGCCCGCCTTCACCTCATGCAAGGTGTAATCGCCATACAGCAGCGGCTCGGGCAGCACCAGTGTCCCGTCAGCGGCCGTTTCAAACACGGTTATATCCACAGGGGAAGGATAGAGCTGACGCTGTACGACCCAGTTGCCGTCCGCATCCTTAATCCTAAACTGAACGCCGGCCGCGGGGATGATATTGCCGGTCTCAGCGTCCACTTTGACGATCTTCAGCTCACTCTTGAACGCCTCGTTTTCCAACGCGTAGGCATAGACCTTCTCGTCAACGTCGATGGTCACGTCGATTGGGTCGATGATCTTATGGCTGTCGATACCCTTGGTTTCGGTGATGGTGTACGTTCCGTACAGCAGCACATCCGAGATGGCATAACCCGAAACATCGGTGGTCAGCGTATCCATGACCTCGCCATCCGCCTTGCGTGTGATTGTGAATTCGATGCCCGCAAGGGGTCGTGTCTCCTTGTTGCTGCCATATCCGAACTCGGCGTACTTGATGATGCTGATCCTTCCGCGAATGATCGTGTTCTCGACCGTTACCGACTCCTCCACGACCTCCACCGTCTGTCCGGCGTACTCTATGACCACTGGGAACTCGGTCTCGTTGAGCGTATAACCGGCAGGAGGCGTTTTTTCACGCACCACATAGCTGCCAAGCGGGAGCTCGGGACTCAACACAGTATCATTTACAGCCGTTAGCGTGTGCAGCACATTGCCTTCGGTATCGAGTATCTCGAACACAGCGCCGTCGAGCGTGGCTTCGCCCTGCGGTTCAGCCCCGGTCTCGGCGTCCCGCTTGGTTATCGTGATCGTTCCGGTCTGGGGCTTGTTCGGTACGGTGACGGATTCATATACCACCTCGATGGTCTGACCCGCATAGGCCAGCTCCACATCGTAGGCAGCGGTGTTCAGCACGAACCCCTCGGGCGCGGCCTTTTCCTTTATGATGTATGCGCCAAGGGGCAGCAGCTTGCTGACCGCCTTGCCGTCGGCGTCGGTGGTGAGCGTATCCACAACAGTATCGCCGCTGTAGATCTCAAACACCGCGCCGGAGAGCGCATAATCGCCCATGTCCGAATCCGCGTTGGTCTTTTGCACGGTGATCTGGCCTGCCTGCGGCTTATTCGGGATGTTCACATCGCCATATATCACGGCGGCGGTCTGGCTGCCGTATGAGATGGTGACGTTCTTCGGGGCCGAGTTCAGTACGAAGCCGTTAGGGGCAGTGATCTCATTGACCGAGTACGTCCCCAGCACCAGCTCCTTGCTCTCGGCCTTGCCTGTGTTATCGGTGGTGATGGTATCCACCAGCGTCCCCGCGCTGTCACGCACCTCGAACACCGCGCCAGCAAGGGAATGAGAACCAAGCGAGTCGTCGGCGTTGGTCTTCTGCACCCGCACCTTACCCATTTGAGGCATATTGGGAACGGTAATGCTGACGTTCACCACGCCGTTCACGGCATTGGCGGCCGTAATATTCACGGTCTGGTCGGCTGCCGCGACAAATCCCTGGGGCGCCGTGATTTCCCTCACGGTGTATGTCCCAAGCGGCAGCGCTTTGCTTTTGCCCGTGCCGTCAGCGGCTATGGTCACGGTATCCACGGGGGTGCTGCCGCTATAGATGGTGAACACAGCGCCGGTGAGCGGATAGCTGCCCTTCGTTGGGTCTGCGTTCGTCTTTTTGATGGCGATATACCCCTTGATGCTGCTGTTGGCAAGCGAAAGCGTCGCGGTGTTGGCAAGGCTCACGTTCACCGTGTGCACGGTGGGATCGAGGTTATAGCCGCTAGGTGCACTGATTTCCTGTACATAATACGTTCCGGGGTCGAGGCCGTCCATGCTGCCGTAGCCCCGAGAGTTGGTAGTGATTGTGCCGATCTGCCGACTGCTTGCGTCTTTTACGCCGAATACCGCTCCGGCAAGCGCCGCGCCGTTGTCGCCGGTCTTGTAGATCTCGATCCCGCCGGAGTCGGGCGTGATGAGCGTCAGGCGCGTGGTGACCGTGGGCAGCTCCAGTCCGTTGCCAACCATGACGACCTTCTGGTCGTTGTTGCTGGGAGCATACCAAGCATAGTTGGCGGTGCTGCGGCTGTCGTAGCTGGTAAAGGTGATGCTGAGCTGTTGACTCGCCATACTGGTGGGAACGGATATGGTAAGCACATCCCCGTCGTTGCCGGTGAAGCCGGACACCTGCACGCCGTAGGGCGCGTCATAGGTATATCCGCCGTTACAGTTGGTAAGACTCATCCGGGTCTGTCCAACGAAATAGGAGCCCTGCTGGGTCATATTGATCGTCGAAGGGTTGACCTCAATATCGTGCTGCAGCGTCGTCCCGTTGCGAGCCTTGTTGAGCAGATCCATCGAATACGCCCACATGGCGGCCGCCGTGCTGTTGCCGCTTTTCGGCCTTGTGTACTGGTTGGAGCGGGTAAGGTTGGTGAAGTTGTATTGCTGGAAGTCCATGCCATACACTTCCTGCGATTCCGAGAGCCAGAATCGGATGGCGTTGGCTGTAGCGTACCGTGCCTGCTCTGCGGAAAGACCGCCCGTACCGCCCGCGGGATAACCGAAGGTCAATATGGAGTAGATACCCTGATATACGGCATATGGGTAGGCCACGGTGGGATCGAAGCTCGAATAGGTATCGCCTCGCGGTGTGCCGTTCTTATGTTCCAGGCAATATGCAATTTCACCTGTCTGTGTATTCCAGTGATGAGGCGTTTTCAGCGCCTCCCATGCCCCCGCCGAGGAATAATACTCATACAGCCGCACGGAGGACGGTTCATCCTCCGTGCCTACCGGGGCATAGGCCGCAAGCGCCGTCAGCGGCAGCGCGCATATCGTGAGCAGCACGCACAGCAGCAGCGCAAAGAATCGTTTTCTCTTGTTCATATTCCCTCCTGAATGGATAAAGGAGCCGATCACTCAGCTCCTTTGCTTTCTGGTCTTGTAATACCGAATGCCGATGAATCCTGTGGCGCTCAGCAGCAACGCTCCAACCCCGTACCAAAGCGCGCCGCTCTCCACACCCGTCTGCGGGATGGGCTTTATGACCTCGGTCTTGGGCGTGGCGGCCGGTGTTGCGCTGGGCTTGGGCGTGGTCGTCGGCTTGGGCGTTGGGGTCGGCGTTGGGGTGGGCATAGGTGAAACCTTGGGTTGGTTGACAATGTCCTTCAGCCCGCTGACCACACCCTTATCGCTCACGGTGAGCGTATACTTGGTGCTGTTTACGAGGTAGCCTTCGGGCGCTGCCGACTCGTAATAGGTATAGCTCTCGCCGGCTTTCAGGCCGCTCACGGTTACGACACCGTCCGTGCCGGTCTTGCCCGAAAACACCTGCTTCTGCTTCGCGTCCAGCACAACGATAGTCGCGTCCGCGAGGGGATTGCCCTTATCGTCCACCTTTTTGATGGGCACGGAGGTCGTGATGCGGGCATTGCTGAAGCTGAGCGTGCCGGTCACCTCGCCAGTGTCGGAAACCATAAAGGTGTATTCATTTTGATCCAACAGATAGCATGGTGGCGCTTGGAACTCCTTATAGGTATAGGAACCTGGCGCAAGACCCGCAATAACCGCATACCCGTCGTTGCCGGTGGTATACTGGCCAACGGCAGCGCCGGACGCGGTCCTGACCTCGATCTTGCAGCCGGAAAGGCCCGCTCCGGTATCCGCACCCAGCTTTCGGATGCGCGCTTCGCCGGTGACAGGCGGCGGTGCGGGGCGCTTTTCATTGGTCAGCGTCCAGTATTCGGGGTTGCTCCCGGTGGAGGAGAGCCGCAGCGTATGCCAGGTCTCGTCCAGCTCATATCCATCAGGCGCTGTGACTTCAAAGTAGGAGTAATCCGTATCGTACTTGAGCTCTACGTCCGTAGAGACAACGCCGTTATCGGTCGTGCCCTGAAAAACCGTTGCGCCGTTTCCGTCAACGACCCGGATCACCGCGCCGTCCAAGGGCGCCTGCGTATCCGCGTCTATCTTCTTGAAACTGACGCGCTCGCCTGTCGGGCCGGGTATGATCGGAGGCGCCACGGCGGGCAGCACCAGCGTATCATCGGCCGAGACCCGGTTGGGCGTGCCGCCGGTACCGACGGGTTGCAGCTCCGCCGCCTGCTGAGCGTCGGCATGGACATACATCCTGCCGCGGTCGCTCCGCGTCAGCGTCAGGGCATTGTTGGTTCTGGCCTTGAGCGTCAAAGCAGCGTCCGGACGAGCATCCGTCCGCACGAAGAACTCCTGCCCCGCACGCACAACGCCAAGCACCGTGCCATCTGAATCGGTCACGCCCGCGTTCACGCCATCCGCGTCTACACTCATCTCGATCGTTCCGGCGGAAAGCATATCGGAGGAAACGCTGAATGGGCCGTAGATGTAGCCCGCACCGTTCTGAGCAGGCGTCAAGTCTGCGGGGTGCTCGATCGAAATGCTGTCGCCGAAAACCTTGCTGCGGTAGTTGGTATATTCGTCCCGCTCTTGTGTAAGATACTCATACAGTAGCTTGGTATCCTGATGTCCCTGAATGAGCTTTGCGCCGATAAACCGCTCCGGGTCGTCATTGACCTTCGCAGGCTGATGATGCCATACTGCCTCCTGAATCGTAGCGTACACGATGGTTTCCACCAGCTCGTCAAGCTCAGCGGAGGACAGCCCGCCCTGGGAGGCAGCAATCTCAGTATACAGCCGGTCGTAGTCTGCGCCTGCATCGTGCATCATGGTGCTCATAGAGATAGCGGGATAGCTGTGCTCGATAACCCAAAGCATTTTATCGTATACGGCGCCGCTTGGCCAAGCGGTGGTGACGAAATTGTCCGTCTGCACCACGCTTTTGCGCCAGAAGCCGTAGATCCAATGCCCATCGTCACGGGTCAGTTCATATCCGTCCGCGAATGTTGCACCGTTGATCTCAAACTGAACACGCTCATCATTGTTAAAAGCGTCCAGCATAGTCTGGTCAACTGCCGTTGTGGACAGGAACCTGAAGGAAGTGATATCCCCGTGAACGGCCATGAGATCGCCAAAGCAGGCGGAAGTGTTTGGATCGGAGCCGTTGGCTGCCGTGTCGCCCGCTTTCAAAGTTTGAACAAACAGACCAAGGAGCATATCGCTGTCCTTCACATATAGCGACTGTTTGCCCGTGTTTGAAATGGTTGGAGGATAATGGCGGCTCATGTCGAGGCAATACGCAGTAAACTGCTGCTGATCAGTCGTAGCAACCCAAATCTTCATGACATTGGTAAGCCCATGAATACCGCCTGACTGCTCTGTGCCGCTGCTATCCATAACGGAGAAGGTATAGCTGCTGAAATCCAGCACCATGTCCGCTTTGGTGTAAACCGTTACCGCCTCGCCGATCTCTGGCACACGGGTCGGAGTTTGAGCAGTGAATGCAAAAACGGTCATTGGCATAACCGCCTGTACAATGCACAAAAGCGCTGCCAGAAGCAGCGCCCACTTAGACCTATTCATTATGATTCCCTCCCAATATGTTGTTTTGTTGTATAAAAAAAGAGCACCGAAGCGCTCTATCGTTGATTAAAGTAGCTTTTGCTTACTTCATATACCTTTTTAGCTCATCGTAAAAGTTTTCGCGCGTCCCGGCCATAACCACGACGATAATCTTCTCACCTTCGTATTCCACCGTATAAGCAAGTTCATAATTGGTCTTGTTATAGTAGATATCATACCCATATAAGCCGGCGAGATCACCGGTCTTAGGTTCTCCAATCGTGTAGTCCTTGCAAATAGCGTCAATGGCAACTTTATACAATTCTTTCAGCCGCTTATCCTTGAGCTTCTTTAGATACTTGGCTGCAGGAGGAAGGAACCTGACTTCTGCCATACTCACTCCCTCACGCCAAATACATCATCATAAGTGGAATACTCACTGCTACCCTTTGCGACATTTTCCGCATCGGCCAGCATGGCCTCTACAGCCGGCCGAACCTTTTTTTGCTCAGCCTTAAATGCGGCGAGCAGTTCATCGTTGGATAAGCCCTTTGCAATCAAATCAGCAAGAATTTGCTCGGCAAATTCTCCACCGCTTACGGTTTTAACAGGCCGTAGAACGATTTCGTTCCCTCTCATCAGGCACTCGGCTTCATTGGTGAATCCAAGTTTTTCATAGTATTTCTGCGGAATCGTAATCTGCCGCTTTTCTGATATTTTAATTGTTTTCCGGTTCATAGCCACACCACCCTTGCTCAACGCAGACTCCATATCTCTTACTCCTATTCTATGCAATTACCAAAGAAATCATACAACAAATATCCTTGTTTCCTTGTTCATTGTAACATTAGGGGTACTGTCTGTCAAGGTGGTAATGACGCGGTGCGCCCTATTATACAGCGACATAAGAGTCAGTATAAGCGGTATCATCCGTTTCGTAAGTATGGCCTTCTTTTCGTGATACTGGATAATACCGCTTACACCCTATATTTGCGACGAGCTGCGGGTCTGGATGGTCGAATAGCCGCGCTGCGCTTCGCTCAACGATCGGTAAAGTATCTCGAAGAAGCGTTCGCGGGTCAGGGGCGCATCCAGCCAATGCGTCGTCCGGTATGCATAGCAGCCTAGACCACCGCATACGCGAGGTCAGGGCTCTCATCCATGTGCTCAATGCCTGCGATGGTGCCTGTAATGACGCGCCGGCTTTTCATAGACTCTGAAAGGTCGATGATGTCCTGCCTGCGCCTAGCTTCGGGGGTCAGCTCGCTGCGCTGGCCGTCAAGGGATACGACTGCGCGCCTGCGCGGTCTGCGTGTGGGCGAAGTCTCTAGGACAGGTGCGTCAGCGGCCGGTTCATCGGATTGCGGTGAAGGCGTTACCTGTATAACCGATTCAGGCTCAGGCTTGGAAGCGCTTCTTCGGGACCTCTTGGGCTTTGGTTCGGGCGTTTCCTGTACAACCGGCTCTGCGGCTGTGTTTTCCGGCCTGTCTTCAGGCGCCTGAGGAAGGTTTGCGGCTTCTTCGGTTTCAGTTGTGGGGGATGGTATTGAATCAATGGCTTCGACGCCGTCGTCTGGTGCAATATCCGCTTCGGCCGTTTCAGTCGTAGGGGACACCGTTTCATCAGGTTTTTCGACAATCTCCTCAGCGGATCCCAAGGCGATTTCACTGTTTTCATTCTCAGTCATGGACACGGCGGTGTCTTCGGCTGTACCGGGCGTGGATAACTCCATATTCATCGTTTCAACGGTTTCGGTTTCGGATGTTTTCTTAGGCATGCTTTTATTTCCTCCTATCAAAAGTTCTCTGGTGGGGTCGCTGTTTCATATAGGTCGCCAACGCTTGGCGAAAGCGGCGCGTAAGCGGGCTGCGGCTCATAAGGCGGGCTCATGGGTTCCGAGTAAAATCCGGAGCCGTAGTCCAGTATGGAACAGGGGCGCAGCCGCTTTGCTGCCGAAAGCCGGGTATAATCCAGCTTCTTGAGACGCAGCATTTTCTGGCCCCTAAGCACCACGAGCATCTCGTCATGCGGCAGGCGCAGGACTTCATCCGGCGTGAGCAGCCGGCGCTTACCAAGCCCCTCGGAATAGCGGTACTGCGGTATGACCTGCGCTACAGCGAAGGTTTGCCGGGTGGTCATGGTGGAGTTCACGTCGATGGTCATGTCGCCGCTGCGGGTGGAAACATAGGTTGCCGTCACATCGTCCGAGCAGCCGAGCATAAGCTGGGTATCACAGCAGCCGAGTATTTCGGCCCAAAGGTTGTTGCCGTATCGGTTCTGCAGCTGAGGCAGGCTTTGCAATGCCAGTACCAGCGAAACTGCACGCGAACGAAGCGTGGCTGCCGAGCGGGCGAAGTCCCGTCCGTTGTTTCCGCCGATGGTGCCGATATTGGCAAACTCATCGAGTACGAAGTTGACCGGCACAGGGCAGCGGCCGCCGGGCGAGCTGTCCGCCAAGCGGGTCAGCCGTATGAACAGGAACGAGAAGAACAGCGAGGACAGAAAGTTCATGGTGCTGTTCTGGTCGTCCAGTATCACGAAATAGGCGCACTTCCTTTTAGCGGGCGCGGTCAGGTCGATGTCGCTGCGGCTGAGGATGCGCTTAACCTGTTCGCTTTGCATGGTTTGAAGCCGCGTACCAAGACCGAGGAGGATGCCCGAGCGCACCGTATCGCTGGATTGACGAAACAGGTTGTAAGGCGCTCTCGCCGGGTGCTCTATGGGCAGCTTATCGAACAGCGCCGATAGCTGCTTCTCGTTCGCCTGGGTCAGAAAGCGGTACACTTCGGGCAGGTTGCGCCGCTCCGCGCCAAAGGCGGTGGTGTGGTCGACATACAGCACCAGAGCCTTCAGCAAATTGGATTCGCCATTGTCCCAGAAATGGTCGCCGCGCTCTCCGCTGGTGTTAGAGATGATGACGTCGCTTAACACCTGCGCAAGAAGCGTATCCTGCTGCAAATCGGCCATGCAGTTCCATGAATCGCTATGGCGCGGGTCAACGAGATTGAAAACCTTCACCTCATACCCGTTATCAATGAAATAGCCCGCCATATCGTTATACAGTTCCGATTTACTGTCTGTCACGATCACAGATTCCTGACGCTTGACGCTCTGGATGAGGTACGGGCGAATCACGGCCCGGCTCTTCATGGTGCCGGACGCTCCGAAGATTAGAAGGTGCCTGTTGAGCTTCGTATCAACAGGCAGACAAACCGCCTGACCATTCAGCTCTCCAAGGATCGTACCCTGCGCCTTGTCCGGCGGCGCGACCTCGAATACCTTTTTCACATCCTTCGGCTCCATCCAGCCCGCCGTGCCGTACGCGCCGGATTTCGAGCGGGTGAAGTTCCTCGCATCGTATTCCTTGCTGCCGAACTTATCGTGCAGCTTGACATACAGCACGACACCGCCAGTGCCAAGCAAAAGAAAGAGCGTACCCTTTAGGCCGCTCGCGGTGAATGCGTAAGGGATACAGTAGAGCGGACTCGCCTTGAGCTCGGCCATGAGCACGCCGCCAGTCATACCGTCCTGCCGCATCCATTCTTCGTAGTTGTATAGCAGCTGGCCCAGCAGGCCGCCGAGATACAACAGCAGAACTGAGCCAAGCAAACAAGCCAGCAGAATGCCGGCCTTGCGTTTATCCAATATGGGTCACCTCCCTTGTAAGGCTGCGGCGATGCGGGCCGGGTCGATCAGTTTGAGTTCTATACGCTCACCGAGAAACGGCTTCGCGTATTCGAGCTGCCACGGATAACAGACCGCTTCATACCGATGCTCCGCATCCTCGATAGCGGCGAGCCGGAAACGGACGAGCCTCGCAAGGTCGCCATCCAAGTGAGATAGAATGTACTTCCCGCCGTCAACGGCGTCGCAGTCGCATTCCACGAATCCGTTCACCTGAAGACGCAGTGGAAACAGTACGCTCCTGAGCCGCGACTGAAGCGCTGGTATCGTGAGCAGCCGTAGCAGGCTTTTTCCATCATCGTTCAATGGCACGAAATGCACCGCCGTGTAGATGTGGTCAATGCGGCAATCCCTGCGGCCAGCTTTGTTGGTTTCCATGAGTGTATCGAGCGCCACGCTGCCGCTCCTGCCGAACAGGATCGCGCCGCAAAGCGCGTCCACGCCGGCGTTGCGCCTCGCCAAATCCTCACATTGCTGCATAGCTTTGAGTTCTCCGTCGCCGTGCCATTTCATAACAGCGTTCCGCGTGTTGTATACGGCAAATCCCACGCCCTTTTTCAACAACAGACCCGTCATGCGTGTGAAGCCGGTTTTGTTCATGGAATCGCCGTCCAGCTTTTTGACGATGCGGCTGGGATAGAAGCATGGCATGTCACCAACGGTCGGTTCTATATGCTCTGTCTGAAGCCTCGGCAGCAGATAAGGCCGTATCTCTATGCCCGATGAAAACATCATGGCCAGCGTCTCGGCGACTCTGTGGTTGCGTTCGATGTCCCCGCGCTTGCCGGAGAAGGCGTGGTTGCGGAACGCGGAGAGGTAGTAATCCACAGCAGCCGGATGCAGCTCGTCCAATAAGGGTAAGGCGCTTTTGTGCAGCCGGATATTACGCATAGGGCCTCGTTTTCCGCTTATAGACAGCAATCGGGCGCAGTATCGTTTCCCGCTCCAGCTCGCCTCGATCTCCTGCCGGTCTTCTAGCCTGTGGATAAGATCCCGCATGGTGCGCGGATTTCCCAATATGGAAAGTCCACTCATGGGGAACTCGCCCGCGACGGACAGCAGTTCAAGCAGCTCAAGCACATGTGCGCCCGGGCGAATGTATATCATGGCGTCACTCCATATCGCATTGGCATTTAGTGCTTCTGACTGCTCTCTTCCCCTCAAAATCGGTAGGGCACTTTGGAAAAAGCGCCCTGTTTATCGGGTTTTTCCGTGCTTCGCTACATACGGGTTTCAAGAAAGCCGATTTTGCCTCGAATGACGTATGTTTTTCGGCATTTTTGGGTTTATGGGAACAGTGGAAGCAGCGTTTGCGGGTCGGTTTTGATGCGCTCATATCCGCCCTCGATATCCGTGACGTAAAGCCATCTCTTGAGATTGCGTATGATCTTCTCCGCAGTCGATACCGGTTTGTTCAGCAGGCGCAACACCTGCTCATATTCGAGCGCCCCGTATTGGGATAGCCATTTGATCACATACTGTTCATCCTGTAAAAGCAAGGGCGAACACCTCCTTATACAAAAGCGTTTTTGATGCCAAAAACGTATTCCTTCCCTTTATGCGTTTTATAGGGCGCATGACAAGCAAGAATCCCCGTAAACACAGGCGTTTTTGTGAAATACGTTTATTCTTCCGAAAACGCATTTCCCTCCGTTTGCGTTTTCTGCGCCCGCTGCCGTTCCTTGAGAATGGCGGCAAGCTCACTGCGGTCGGTGGTGATGAGCTGCTGCTCCACCTTGGAAGCGCGCACCAGCACCGGCACTTTGTTGTTGTTGGAACTGATCAATGCCTCTCCGCGCTCGAACTGGGTGATGCTGCGTATCTCCGTGCGGGTGAGCTTCAATGTCTCCCGCACATACTCGGCTTCGTCCGGCTCCAGATTGAGGATGATCTTGGTCTTGCTGTTGTTGATGATGGCCCGGCCGTATTTGCCGTCCTCAAGGGAGAAGAAGTCGGATAGGTCCTGGCTGGCTGCGATCGCGGCCGCGCCGTAGCCGCGTGCGATCTTGAATATCTCCTGACAAAACTCACCCGCCTGCCGATTGGAGGACGCCCCGATGAGCTGCCAGATCTCGTCGATATAGATGGCCTTGCGCTTCGTCCTGTCCGACTTGACCTGATCCCAGACATAGTCGAGGCCGATAAACATCCCGACCGGCAATAGCTTTCCCTTTAGCTCGCTGATGTCGATGACCACATACTTGTTGTCCAGATTCACGTTGGTCTGCTGGTTGAAGCTCTGGGCGCTGCCCGTCACAAAACGGCTGACGATGATGGCCAGCCGCTGCGTCAACGGATTCGCTTCCAAAAGCTTATGCAGATCGCCGAGAATGGGCATCTTCTTATATCGGGTATGCGCCTTATCGGCATACAGGGAGTCGTTGTCGTGGGTGATGCCAAACTGGCTGTAGGTCTTGATCAAGGCCTCGTCCAGCATTTGTTCTTCTTCATTGCTCATATCCGGTATCAGGAGGCTAAAGAAGATCAATAGCTGTTGAATCTTCCGCGACAGCAGTGAATCCTCGCTGTTGTAGTCCATCTCGTCGATCAGCTCCATCTCCGGGCTCAGCGTCCTTCGTATCTCCATGACGTTGATGCAGTTGGTGGAGCCGGGGCTTATCTTGATGTAGGTTCCGCCGACCGCAGCGCAGGCACGCTTGAATTCATGGCCTTTGAGCGGCGCAAGGATATAGCACTGGATTCCGCGCATTCGCATCCTGAGCGCAAGCAGCTGCATGGTAAAGGTCTTGCCCGCGCCGGAGGTGCCAAGCAAGGTCACGTTCGCGTTTTTGTTGACGCGCGTATTGAACAGGTCAACGACGCACAGCGAGTTGTTGTGCCGGTTGATGCCGAGCAAGACACCTGAATCATCGCTCATCTCAAACGAGGTGAACATATATGTGGACGCCGCGCCGCTTGTGAGGATGTTCCGCCGCGCCTTCTTCTCGATGTTCGGGTCGATGCGGAGAAACGGCATGACGGAGCGCAATGCGGCCTCCTGCTGGAAGTTGCAGTCGCCCACGTACATATCCATTGACTTCAAGAGATCCGTCATCTGCCCCCTGCGCCATAGAAGCTCCTCGTATGTCCGGGCCGAAATAGTGATGAACACGGACATATAGAACAGGTCCTCATTGTTGTTGGCGATGCCGGACTTGATGTAGTAGCCCGACTGTATGCTGCCGGTCAGCTCCTCATAATCGGTGCTGGTGTCCTGCATGCCCCGGAGCTTGGTTCTGTTTAGCCGTATCCTCTGCGCCACTTTATCCAGCGTTTTGCCACGGTTCTCACGGCGCAGGTGAACGTCGATGTCCACGCCCTCGCCGGCGTTGATGAGGCTCGACATCCAGCCTCCGCGCACCGTATGCGGGAAGCCGTTCCTTCGGATGTGCATGACCGAATAGTACATACCGTCCATCACCACGAAGTTATAATGTGAAAAGTCGATCCCGCGGGGCGCGATGAAGTTGGCCGGGCGTATGTGCGGCACGGCGTCAAGCCCGATGATCTTGCCCTTGGCCTGCATGGTGTCCACCACGACCCGCTCCACGCGGCTCTGGAACGGTTCGTTGACGCAGGAGGAGCGGTTGAAGAACATATACAGCACCTCGGCGGTAAACGCGTCCTCATCCTCTGGCTGCACAATGGCGTTGCCACACTGCATGAAATAAGTCTTGGCATTCTGTACCGCCATCTGGATCATGCCGTAAATATCCGCATAGCTCTCGCCGCTGCTGCGCTTGCCCGCCGGGGGCTCGTACTGGAAGATAAGGAAAAAGCGCCTCGACAGCGCTTCCTTGTTGCCAACGTCCTTTATGAGCCGGAGGTATTCCTCCCCAAGCTGACGGCATTGCTGGTTTTCTTCCCGCGAGAGTTCTTCCCGCACCATGGCCACATGCTTATCGGAATCCGCTTTGCGGCTCACCGACTTGAATTGCAGCTTCATGGGGCTGATCTTCAGCCAGGACGCAAACGAGGAGATGATATTGTATTGCTCCTCGCTGCTGCGAAGCAGGAAGTTGATGGGCAGTATCTCAATGATCTTCACATAGCGGTCGTCGGTGGTTTCGATGATACCGTTGCGGATCTCCCTGACGGGCAGGAAATCCTGAACGAACTCACTTGTTTTGCTTCTTCTTTTTCTGCTTTTTGTGGGTTTCTTTTGCGCTTCCATACTTATATCCAATCCTTCTGTAATGCAGTTTTCTGCGGTTCAAGCCGAACCTTACGATGTGGCTGAGGTATTGCATCAGGCTGTCGCCGCCGATGCCCATGAGCGACACGACCCCGAGCGGGATCAGCGTCACCGTCATAATGACTACCTTGGCCGTGGTATCCACATGCAGCCATGCGATCTCGGGATAGCCCACAAGCCCAAGCATAATGATGGCCTCGATGGTGTTCCGCGTTTCCAACATTCCGCCCAAGAGCTTGCCGCTGTCCGTATAGTTCGCCGGTATGGCGTAGGTATTGTTGAACTCCTTTTCGTCCATGTGCGTTACCGTCCTATCCGATAGAATGTAGCTTCAGCCCAATAGCGTCCAAGCCGCAGGGCTTGCTTATGATCCTCAACGTAAATATCCACGCGGGCGATATCGTTCTCAATGCCGCTGCCGCCTCGATCCTCCACGGTATAGACCTCGCCGTTGATGACCAGCACCGTGCCGAAGGGATAGTGGCTGGACATTGCCACCATGCCCGGCGCAACGCGCTTGCCGCTCGCGGTAATGCCGTCGGCATTCTTACCGCAGCATTTACTGCAAGCGCAATAATGCGTTACATTGACCTTGAGCGTATAAAGCGGTGTGCCGAGATCGCCTGTGCCGCCGCCGGCAGGCGAGCTGTAGTCGATCCCGTTGGGACGGCGATAGTATTTCACATATGGTTGTAGTAGCGCCCCATGTACTGGAGGAGGATTTGGTAATGGACCCAGTAGTATAAAAACTACCAGTCAAAGAGGAGCTGTCCCAAGTAGCTGCAAAAGCCGTAGAGGTGACTGCCATTATCATGGCAAAGGCGAGGACGAAGGAAAGAATCTTCTTCATATGTTTTCTCTTTTCAAATACCGTAGTTGTTTTTTCGTAGAACATAAGATACAATTTGATTATACCCTTGCAAATTGGCATCGCCTTTTCAGCGATGTGAGCCGCCCGCTCATGAAATGCAGGGGTATTTTACATATTCGCAATCATAAGCATCCCTCCCTCGTCACCGGGTCACAGACGGCTTTTGAATTGAGATTCAGCCATCTCTGCTATATAGACACCTGAGGAAGGGGTAAATCTGTCATAAAAATCCAAAATAAATAAAAATATATTTTTGAAACCGGCGAAAGATTTTTCGTAGTTGAGGTGTCATATAAACAGCGGTTTATCTGCAAATATATTTTTTAGGAGGCTTCTAATATGAAGAAAAGAATCCTTTCCCTTGCGCTTATCCTTATCCTGTGCCTTTCAATCTGTACCGCAGCTTTAGCGGCAACCCGTCAGGCCGGCGGCCGCAGCTATTTTGATAACACCGGGCGCTCGGTATCGTTTGGCGGATACTCCACATCCGCGCAAACAGAGGACTCCATAGGCATAACAGTAATTTTATGGGAAAAAAGAGGGATTACATGGCACGAGGTAGCGAGGGCTTCCAACAACCTGAAAGATGCCGATTTTGTAGCCGCATCAGGGAATAAAACCGTGGATGGCGGACACTACTATAAGGTTACCGGTACGCATACTTCTTCAAAAAATGGCACGAGCTATTCGGGAACCTCAGAAACCAGCAGCAAATGGATTCCTTAAAAAATCAAATATAACTTTGGGCTGCCTTGGTCAAGGCAGCCCAGGTAACTCGTTCTAACTTAGCCCCAGAATTCCAAGTTTCCTATAATCTCCTGTAAGTCATCCAATGGTAATTCTATACTGCTCACATTTATATCATATCCTACGCCGAATGCTTCCGCATATATCGTTTCATCCTCCATGATTGACAGGTATGTAGTGATCCCAATACCTGATTCCATTGTAATCACATCATCAGCGGCATTGTAATAACCGCCCCAGAATGCGGAATCATTATAAAGAGACTGTACAATGGCATATTCTTTCCCATCGACAATATATTGACTCTTTACTACAAGCATTTTCTGCCCTATCACATGTGCTGTAAACGATAGCATAGTGCTGTCACTGCTGCCCGGGATTACAATCTGCCGTCCGGTAGCTTCTGCAACAGCCTCCAGGCTCTCAAACTCTGCGGGAAGCGCCGCAAAATCGATTGTTTTCACATATCCCCCGGCGTCTTCATTGCGGGACAACAGAGAGCCGTCAAACACGCTGACAATGACATTGTAGATACCTTTTGCAAATGCAGTGCCGGCTTCTGTCATGGTGAAAAGGCCAAATACAATTAACAGCACCGACAAACATATCAATCCCCTGCGCAGAACGAAATAGCGTCCTCTACTCACGGTGCTGAAAAGCGTTTTCCCTGATGATATGGTTGCACTGGAAACAGGCTCAGGCATACCAAGCTCGATTCTCGCCCGGCGCACTACTTCCTGCCCGTCAGGAATCTCTTTTTCCCGGAGCAGAGTTTTTGCTTCGCGCATGGACAGTAATCCATTCTTCCTATGAAAGAACGGATGCGCTGCGGCCAGCCTCTTCATTCTGTACCATATTATTTTCTCTCTTATTTTGCTCATTGCTTTATACCTCATTACAGCAGAGTCAAAACATCTATATGCCTAAACACATCGGGCACGCTTCTTGCCAGGGAATCACGCATACGTTTAAGCCGCAGCGAAACAGCGTTTGGTGTTAGACTCAATTTTTTCGCAATGGTTTCTATCGGCACCCCATCAAGGTAGTGTTCGATAAATATCTGCCGCATCTCGGGACTGTATTTTTGTAAATACGTCTCAATAGGTATCACCCACTCTACATAATCATATACAACGTCAGAATCGGGATGGCGGCATATTTCAGATAGAACTACAGGATCGTAAGCCTCCGATCTGGATTCCTTTCTCGAGTAATTCAGTGTTGTGCGATATATGCACTGCGTTACATAAGCGCCCGGATGCTTCAAGTTGCTTAACTCATCCTGCTTTGCAAGCAAAGTAACAGCTACGTTGTGTAGAATGTCCTGCGCCCTGTCTACATCTTTGATCATCATGACCGCGCATACCTATCGTGAACGAGCTGCCTGCGGCTGGCACAAGCGCCGAAGCAGAACAGTCGATACCCGGTGAGGCAAACCACGAAACCGAAGCGCTCGCGCCGCCGAAACCCGTTGACCCGCTTGAGGCCGCGAAGCAGACGATGTGCCCGCTGAAGAAATACGATGGGCGCACGTTGGGCGAGCTGGTCATGCTCGACCCCGGTTTTTTGAAATGGTTGGCAACTAAATACCAGAACGACGAGCACCCGGAGATTCCGGCAGCCGCGAGACTGATTTGCGAGCATGCGCTGAAAACCGCATGACCCGGCCGGGAGGGGTTAGAATGGATGGCGAACTGCCGTTCTCAATGATGGACGTCATTGTTCTTCTGAATCTTCCTTATCCGCCGTCGGGCCGGGCTTCTTACAACATCAACTGCCCCTGCTGTGATACGCACAACAAGCGCCATCTGAACATCAACTTCACAAAGGGGGTGTTCAGATGCCCGCGCTGCGGGTTTGCCGGCGGCGTGTTGGATCTGTACAGTCATTACGCCAATATGGACAGGGCTCAGGCATATAAGGCAATCATGGATAAGATGGGGATCGATTCAGTTTCTCCAGCGAAAATGCGCCCACATTATGCCGCAATGCCCGAAATCAACGAATGTCCTATGGCGGGTATCGAGGAACGTGACGCGACCTATCGGGCAATCGCTTCGGCGGTTGCCTTTTACATATTCGGGAGAAAGGAGCGGTGAAGTTGAAGGATATAAAAACAAGATCGTCTGAAAAGACGCTGCGCATATTAACGGATGCGGCAAGAGCCCCAAGAGAGCTTGCGCGCAAATCTCTTATTGAATCCAAAGAAAAGGTGAAAGAGGCAGCCGAGCGTCGGCAGCCGCAGGATGAATCGCCCGAACAGTATGCTGAAAACCGCATCGAGCAGACCGCCGAGGAAGCCGTACACCGCGCGGGCGACGAGGCTTCCTATCAGGGCAGGCGAATCATTCAAAAGGCAAAGAAGGCCAAGCGGAGCAAGGACATCTTTGAACAGCAGGGAAACCCACCTTCGCGTTCGATGACAAATGGCGGCAGGGTGCAGCAGAGCAGTGCCGCCGCAACAAGGGGCAGTACCGCCAATCAGACCAACGCTTATCGCGCCGGACGTGAGCGCGTCATTCAAAACGCGCGGTCCTTGCGGCAGACTGCAAGAAACACACGCTACACCGCAAAGTCGGCGCAGACTGCCGAGCGCACGGCATCGACATCTCGTAAAGCGGTAAAGACCTCGGCGCGCACCGCCGTCAAGAATTCGCAGCAGAGCGTAAAGGTAGCAAAGCATACCGTCAAAACGACAGAAAAAGCCGCAGTCAAAACAGCGGAGGTTTCCGCAAAACTCTCGCAAAAAGCGGCGCAGGCGGCAGTAAAGGCGGCGCAGACAGCGGCAAAGGCAGCACAGGCGGCAGCAAAAGCAGCGGCGGCAGCGGCAAAAGCAATTGCGGCAATCATCAAATGGATCGTCGCAGCGGTCAAGGCATTGATAGCTGCTATCGCGGCGGGAGGCTGGGTGGCGGTTGTCATCATCGTTGTCGTTGCGTTGATCGCCGTGGTGCTGTGTTTATGCTTCGGCGTGTTTTCCTCCAACGAGAGCGCAGACGGTACGCCCATGACGGATGCTATTGTTTCTATTGACGATGAGTTTTCCGCTTCCATACAGGCGCGGATTGACGATTTGACCGCAAGCGCCGACGCCGATGTGGTGGAAATCCTGTTTACGGGCGATATGGAGGACGAGAACAGTTCCGTATCTAATTGGGTGGACGTGCTTGGCGTGTACTCCGTCTACGCCACCACGGGCGAGAACGCCTCGGAGGTCATCACGGTCACGCCCGAAAACATAGAGAAGCTCCGAACGGTTTTCTATGACATGAACAGCTTTTCCATCACCACGGAAACCGAAACCGTGGAGGAAGTTGAGGTGGATGAGTACGGCGCAATCGTGCTTGATGAGGACGGGAAGCCGAAAGTAAAAACCACCACTACCCTTTATATCAACATTGAGGTAACAAGCCTTGACTACCGCGACGGTGCGGATAAATACGGCTTTGACGAGAGCCAGATGGAAATGCTCATGGAAATCATGCGCCCCGACTATTACCCACTGTTTGCCGAGCTATGCGGACAGACGCTTGGTGACGGCGGCGAATACGGGCTTGGTCTTGACATCAACCCCGGCCTCTCCGACAGCGAGGTGGGCGCTCAAATCGTGCAGGCGGCAAAGCGATATATCGGGCGCAGCTATGCAAGTATGGATTGCTCCGGCTTGGTACGCGCAGCATACCGCGATTGCGGGTTATCCTCCATGAACCGCATCAATGGCGAAGAAATGCCAAGAGATGGGCGTTCTGTTCACCGACCCCGCGCAGCTTCAATCGGGCGACATTATCTTCTTTGCCCGCAAGGACGCAAGACGCGGCGAGGGCTACTGCACCGACCACAGGCGTTGCGGCAACGGACGCTGTAAGAGATGGATGCAGATTCACCACGTCGCCATCTACATCAACGGCGAGTTTCTTATCGACAGCACAGGCGGCAATAACTCCGTTCAGATTAGAAAGCATTGGGGCAAAAACGGCTCAGAATGGCAATGGATTTGCTTTGGTCGCCCCACAAACTAAATCAGAAAGTGAGAAAGAACATGAAACACTTTTCCCCATTGCAGAAAGCGGTGCTTGCCATTCTTGCGGTCATTGTTGTGTCTCTCGTCATCGTTGCGTTTGCCACGGGTAAAGACCTCGCAAGAAAGCCCGTGGACATTTCGCAGCCAAAAGCAACGCCGGAGGTGTTCGAGATCGAGATTTCGGGTGACACAAACACCCCTTCACCCGCGCCTATCACCATGCCAACGGTTTCTCCCTCGGGAAGTCCTACTGCAAGCGCAAAGCCGTCAAGCGGCAAGCAGACCGATACCTTTTGTACGCTGACTATCGGCGGAAAGGATATACCCGTGCGCTATGGTGTTGATGAAAAGACGCTTGAAAAGTCCCCGGGCTACCTCCCGTCATCGGCTTTGCCGGGGGCGGAGGGTACTTGCGCCATCTACGGACACCGCAACCGCAATCATTTCAAGACGCTGAAGGATGCGGAGGTTGGAGACAGCATCAAGGTGACAATGCCGGACGGAACGGTCTACACCTACGTCATTACCGACATCACCATTTATGAAAGCACTTCAAACTGGACGCTCCCCGCAACGGAAGGGCGAATACTTACGCTCGTCACCTGTTATCCGTTCCAGTACAGCGGCCATGCGCCCGGGAAGTGCATTGTGATGGCGAAGTTGAAATAAGCCGAAAGCCTCAATAATTCGGTACTCTAAACGATATTTCTCCTTGAAAAAGAATGTAGCGTGCGTTACAATGGTAAATGAGGTGAAATATATGTCATTTCCTGATGAAATCAAGAAGATACGCATAGATTCACAACTGTCGCAAGATGCCTTTGCGAAACTCTTGGGCGTTAGCCGAGCAACAATCAATCGTTGGGAGCAGGGTTCGCAGATGCCATCGAAGATTGCTCTGCATCTGCTAAAAGAATATTGCAGGGAGCATGACATAGAGTTCTGCTTTGAATGCGTCCTGCTTAACGGACAGCGTATTTGATATTCTTACGTTGGAGGGCTTTATCGGTGAGCTATGGAGGATGTAATGGAGATATTCGACAATATCACGAGAGTTGTCAGAGATGATATAGCTGAAAAAACAACAAGCAAAAGCCGCGTTTCTATTGCTGCGGCTTGCTTCTCCATATACGCATATAAGGAGCTGAAAAAACAGCTTGAAGGCGTCAAGGAACTGCGCTTTATCTTCACCTCTCCTTCCTTCACTACCGAGAAAGCCCCAAAGGAGAAGCGCGAGTTCTATATCCCGCGCCTTTCGCGTGAACGCAGCTTATATGGAACCGAATTTGAAATCAAGCTCCGCAACGAGCTTTCACAAAAAGCGATTGCCAAAGAGTGCGCCGAGTGGATCAGACGCAAGGTAACATTCAAATCAAATGTCACAAACGAGAATATGGGCGGTTTCATCAATATTGAAAACGATGAAAACGCCATTACATATATGCCTATCAACGGCTTTACGACTGTAGATATTGGGTGCGACCGCGGCAATAACGCATACAATATGGTGACAAAGATTGAAGCTCCGCACAGCAGCGAATTCATCCGCTTGTTCAATACCGTATGGGCCGATTCGTCAAAACTTCAGGGTGTAACAGATGTGGTAATTGACAATATCACGGCAGCATACCGCGAGAACTCGCCGGACTATATCTACTTTGTGGCTCTATACAACATATTCAATGAATTTCTCGAAGACGTTTCCGAAGATGTCCTGCCAAATGAGGCAACGGGCTTCAAGAACAGTAAGATATGGGATAAGCTGTATAACTTTCAAAAGGATGCGGCGCTCGCTATCATCAATAAACTTGAAAAATACAACGGCTGCATCCTTGCCGACAGCGTGGGCTTGGGCAAAACCTTTACCGCACTTGCGGTCATCAAGTATTACGAAAACAGAAACAAGACCGTTCTTGTACTCTGTCCGAAGAAGCTATCCGACAACTGGAATACCTTTAAGGACAACTACGTTAATAATCCGATCGCGGCTGACCGCCTCAATTACGATGTGCTGTACCATACAGACTTGGGCAGAGAGCGCGGCAAATCCAATGGGCTTGACCTTTCGCGCTTGAATTGGGGCAATTACGACCTTGTAGTGATTGATGAATCCCACAACTTCCGCAACGGCATCGGCACTCATGCCAATACCGTAGAAAACCGCTATGTCAAACTCATGGAGAAGGTCATACGGGCAGGCGTGAGAACGAAGGTACTGATGTTGTCGGCTACCCCCATCAACAACCGCTTCTATGACTTACGCAATCAGCTTCAGCTTGCCTATGAAGGCAAAGCCTCCATGATAGACGAGCAGCTTGACACGACACATACGATTGACGAGATATTCCGCAGCGCCCAGCGTGTGTTCACCGCATGGAGCAAGCAACCGCCTGAAACCCGCACAACCGCCTCGCTCCTGCGTATGCTTGACTTTGACTTCTTTGAGGTGTTGGACAGCGTGACTATCGCAAGATCGCGCAAGCATATTCAGAAATACTACAACACCGCGGATATAGGCAGCTTCCCCGAAAGGCTCAAACCCATTTCGGAGTGTCCCTGCCTTACCGATCTCAACGACGCCACAAACTATAATCAGATATACGAGCTTCTGATGCAGCTCAATCTGCACATTTACACGCCGACGGATTATGTGTTCCCGAGCAAGCTCGATAAGTACGTCGATACCTCGAAGAACGTCAATCAACAAGGACGTGAGCAAGGCATACGCCGCTTAATGAGCATCAACTTATTGAAACGATTGGAAAGCTCGGTCTATGCTTTCAAGCTAACGGCGGAGCGTATCCTCTCGATGATTAACGAGACTATTAAAGCCATCGACGCCTATGCCAACGGAACTGCCATGATCGAGGTGACGGACATGCCAAACCTTGACGACTTCGACGATGACGACCAGAACACGGACTTCTTCTCGGTAGGTAAAACCTTAAAGATAGATCTCAAAGATATGGACTATCGCACATGGCGCGCCGAGCTTGCAAAGGACGCTGATACTTTGGAAATGCTTGTGCTGATGATAAGCGACATCACGCCCGAGCATGACACGAAGCTGCAAACGCTTCTCTCGCGCATACGGCAGAAGATAGAGCAGCCGATAAACGAGGGCAATAGAAAGATACTCGTTTTCACCGCGTTTTCCGATACTGCGGAGTATCTCTACAAGAACGTAAGCAAGTATGTGAAGGCCAATTTCGGGCTCGATACCGCCATGATAACAGGCTCGGTGGACGGCAAAACGACTATACCCAAGCTACGAGCCGACCTTAACACCGTGCTGACCTGCTTTTCGCCCGTATCAAAGGACAAGCAGCTTCTTATGCCAAACAGCAAGGACGAGATCGACGTGCTGATTGCAACGGATTGTATTTCGGAAGGTCAAAACTTGCAGGACTGCGACTATTGCGTCAACTACGATATTCATTGGAATCCTGTCCGCATTATCCAGCGATTCGGGCGTATTGACCGCATAGGAAGCAGAAACAAGGTTATTCAGCTTGTGAACTTCTGGCCGGACTTGACGCTCGATGATTACATCAACCTTAAAAACCGCGTGGAAACGCGCATGAAGATAAGCGTAATGACCTCTACGGGCGACGATGACCTAATCAATGCCGACGAAAAGGGCGACCTTGAATACCGCAAGGCGCAGCTTCAGCGCTTACAGGAGGAAGTGGTGGATATTGAAGATATGTCGAGCGGCATATCCATCATGGACTTGGGTCTGAATGAGTTTCGCCTCGATTTGCTTGAATACATAAAGCACCATCCCGATATAGACAAAGCGCCACACGGAATGAGTGCCGTCGTTCCGGCTTCTGCCGACGCGCCCGCGGGCGTGGTGTTCGTGTTGAAAAACATTAACGGCGGCGTGAATATAAACAATCAAAACCGCCTGCACCCATTCTACATGGTATATATTGCGGAGGACGGCGAGGTGGTATGCGACCACCTTTCGCCCAAGCTCATGCTCGACAAGATGCGATACCTGTGCCGCGGGAATACAGAGCCGTACATGAAGCTGTGCGAAGCTTTCAACCGCGAAACGAGGGACGGCAAGAATATGGGCAAATACAGCGAGCTGCTTTCCGACGCTATAAATACCATCATTGACGTAAAGGAAGAAAGCGATATAGACAGCCTGTTCAAAAGCGGCGGCACATCCGCGCTTCTTACGAAGATAACCGGGCTTGATGACTTTGAGCTGATATGCTTTCTTGTCATTAAGTGAGATAATCGGAGGCAGTAATGCTTACAATGACTGACTGGGTTAAAGTATTAAAGGCATTCGGATATGCCCCATCTAAAAGAGAAATTTCGATGGAGATAAAATCAACTTGTCTGTCGATTCCCCACAAGGTATTCGGCACTTATCAAGTAAACGATGATGCTGTGTGGAATAACATTGTTCTGGCAAATCCATCGTTATGCAACAGCTTTGCACAAGAAAAGATTCTCGATCCCATTGATCTTATATCGTATCTTGAAGAAAAGCAATATCGTGAAATGTGGCTGGATTATCGAAGCGCGTTTAAGAAGAACAGAAGGTAGGTGGGTTCATGTTAGGTTTGCCGCGCTCAACCGAATACGGGAAACGAATCCCAAAGCAGAAGTTCTACGATAATATTTCCATATCGCCGGAGCTGAAGCGCGTTTTTGCGGAGCAGATAGCCGCGATATTTTGGAGCAACAAAATATCCCCGGATACGCTGAACGTTGCTGCGGGCGATACGGTAGATGAGATAGAGGTATTCACGGTAAAGCTTAATCAAAGCAGCCTTGATACACGGGTATTGCAGCAAATTGACAAACAAATCCCCTATCACATCATTTTTGTGTTAGAATATAAAGGTAGGCTGCAAGCGTGGATCGGCTACAAGGAGGCTGCTGCGTCCGGCAGCAACGCCTTCAAGGTCAGCCGCTATTATCACACCGACTGGATGCCGGAAGCAGACCTAACGCTCAAAATTACGGGCTTGTCGATGGACGCAGTATATGACGGCTGTGTGCGACAGATTGCTGGAGAACGCCTCGGCTTCAAAACGGCAGATATTGAGGGAACAACCGAAAGCCTTAAAGATGCCGTGGAACGCAATTTGAAGCGACAGCAGCTTGTAAAGGAGATAGCCGGTTTGGAGAGCAAGATTGCGAAGGAAAAGCAGTTTAACAAACAGGTGGCGCTGAATAACGAGTTAAGGAAGTTGAAGAAAGAATTGGAGGCATTGAAATGAGCGATATAAAGTTTCCGGAAGGCTTTTCTCCCATATCTCCAGATAGCGATTTGGGTAAAGCATTGGAAAAACTCAAGAACATAAATCCTCAACACTTTTCTATGCCGCAGTATGGCTTTAGCAACATAAGTAAGCAGATCGAAAAGAGTAACCGGGAGATGGAAGCGATTTGGGACGGAATCGCTGAAGAACGGGAAAGAAAAGAAGCTGCTGAGGAAGCGTATCGACAAGAAACCATCCGTAGTCTGAACGCGATTGAGCAGAACACAGCAAATCTTTACACTCTTGTTGACATGATTAGCAAGAGCAACGAGCAACAGGATGAACTGATAGCAATGGTAGCAGATATTCTTACGATTGCTAAAGCAAAGGATGCTAAAGAAGCAGAATCTGCGTATAGAAAGATAATGAACAAAATATCTCAAACCGTAAAAGATGGTGAAACGCTCGCTAAATTAGCAAGATTCGCCACATCCGTATACGGAATGATTAAGCTGATTGCTGAAAACCTTAACGCATAAAAGGAGAATCATCACGATGGATAAAATGAAACAGGAAACCCCAAACCTCACCGAGCAGAACATAGACCGCATTGCCGCGCTGTTCCCCAACTGCGTAACGGAAGCGACGGACGAAAGCGGGAAAATCAAGCGGGCGGTCAACTTTGAGCTGCTTAAGCAGATGCTTTCGCCGGACGTGGTTGACGGGGACGAATGCTACGAATTCACATGGGTGGGCAAGAAAGCGGCTATCGCGGAGGCGAACAGGCCAATCCGCAAGACGCTGCGCCCCTGCGTGGAGGAAAGCAAGGACTGGGACAATACCGAAAACCTGTATATCGTGTATATCGAGGGCGACAATCTGGAAGTCCCCAAGCTTTTGCAGGAAAGCTATCTCGGCAAGGTCAAGATGATATATATATCGATATAAAGACACCAAGATTGATACAATTTAAATTTTCCTCCGCCGATTTTGCCGCTTGAGGGGTAAGTTGGTGTTTGAGGGGTAAGTTGTGGAAGTCGGGTGTCCCGGCTGTTTTTATTGGTAGAAATGTTCATGCTTCGTCGGTATAATAGACGGCGGGAAAACAGGAATTTGTACAGATCAGGAGTAATTCAATGGATGTAAAAGAGTACCTTCAGAATCCATGTGGAACACTTTCGATTCCATATTGGAAGGCCAAAACACTGGTCATTCCCGATTCCATGAGAATCATTCATTGTAGTAATTGGAATGGACAGTATGGCAATTTTCAAAGATTTTTCAGGATAAAGCATGATTTGAATGATCTGTCTCCGATAGATTATGATTACGACACCTTGTCGATTGATTATCAGGCAACACAACTGTGTGAGATGATAAATGAGTCTTACAAGCATGAGAATATCGTCGTGAGTGAACAAGACATTCTGCAGTGGAAGCAGCACAAGACCTTCCGTGAAGAATTATGTGTATATATAAATGCCGACAATGGGAAAATGGCCGCTTCGGGGATAGCTGAGTTTGATGAGGTTTGTCGGGAGGGTATCATTGAATGGGTTCAGGTGCTTCCAGAGTACAGAGGCAGAGGCCTTGGGAAAAAGATTGTGGATGTATTACTCAATAGACTCAAAAGCATCGGAGCGAGTTTTGTAACGGTTTCAGGGAACCTCGACAACACGTCCAAACCGCTGGAACTGTATAGAAAGTGCGGATTCACAGGTGGCGATATTTGGTATATATGTCAAGTATGAGAAACCTCAAGTTATCATTCCAGCATATAAGAACATCTGCGAAATAGGCAAGGAGAGAATTCTCCGTGCGGGTGAGGAAGTTATTCGGGATAAGGCACTTATTAATAATGCTAAGCGGTCGGGCGCATTTCAAAAAGGGGAAGCATATGCGGAGTTTACCGATTCACCCATCGCGATAGCGACGCAAAATGAAGTGCGTAAAATACTTGACGTTGGTTTTCGCATATTCAAGCTTGATGATACCAACATGAAGGATGTGTACTACGGCGCAGCCGAGTACACGCAAACATTGCTGGACGATATGACCTCCA
>ENA-ORPH01000689-ORPH01000689.1-human-gut-metagenome-genome-assembly--contig:-NODE-689-length-35939-cov-6.576636_pt1 | contig 35939 bp, 31 predicted proteins | sample MGYA00242142_ERZ509074 | MGnify/ENA primary metagenome ERZ509074 (study PRJEB26280, sample SAMEA2338724) | human gut metagenome | biome: human gut; feature: human-associated habitat; material: faeces...
GCGGAGACGGTGGGATTCGAACCCACGGACCCTTGCGGATCAACTGATTTCGAGTGCTTTATCGAACGTGGAACCTGCCGGAAATACGGCACCGCTCCCGGAAGCTGCCGGAAGCGAAAAATGCTGGAAAATCAGGCGCTTTCAGACAAGCGGAGGCCATTCTGCGCAGCGGGCGCAGGGGCTCGAAAAAAATCACGGTTCTCTCCGATTTTGGAGAGAATTTTGCATTTTGGAGAGAAAATCGGAGAGAAAAAAGAGAGAACGCTCCGCCGGAAAACGCCTCAGCCGTTGGCCAAAATAAAAATGAGGTGAGGTTCCATGATCGATGAAGCAGCCATCCGGGAGACGCTTGGGCGCTATCCCGAGGAGATCTCCAAGGAGCAGCTGTGCAGGCTCTGCCACATCAGCAAGCGCGTCGCCAAGTACTACCTCGACAACGGGGTGATCCCCTGCCGGAATAGCGGGCAGGCTACCCACACATACGCCATCAAAACCCGGGACGCGATCACCTTCCTGCGTCGGCGGGATGCCTGCCCGGAGGCGTTCCGCGTCTCCATCCGCAGCGGCTGCAAGCCGTTCGTCCACCCGTCCATCCGGTATACGCGCCGGGTGATGCAGGTGTACCGCCGCCTGCTGGAGGAGCTGGCCCGCCCCTATCCCGACCTGATGACCGTGCAGATGATCGCGGAGATGACCGGCTATTCCGCCAAGACCATCCGCACATGGACGGCCTTCGGGCACATCCGCTGGTTCCGCAACGGCTCCAAAAACTACGCGCCGAAGGAGCTCGTTCTCGCGCACATGATGAGCGAGGAACACCGCAGCATCGCCAACAGGAGCTGGAAGCACGACAAGCTGGTTCAGAAGCTGATCGACATGACAAGTGAGGAGGAAAACAATCATGAGTGAACTGTGCAAAGATATTTGGGAGAACGGCATCCACTACGCGCTGATCGGCGACTATTACTTTCCTGACGTCAGGAGTCCGGAGGACTGCAGCTCCTTCGGCAGGTGGGCCGACCTGCATATGGCATACATGAAGGAGAACAACACCCACGCCTATGTGCAGCTGCTCATGGCTGACCGGCTGGTGCCGTATCTGCATGCGTTCAATATGCAGGCGGAGGAACGGGCGCAGCGGCTCGTGGAGCAAATGAAGCGGGCCGAGGGCGTGACGGAGACGCTGAAGGCGCGGGATCCGATGGAATGGGTGCGCCGGATGAACGGGATCGCCGCAAGGGCGGAGGAGTCTGTTTTGCAGGAAATGGTGTACAGGTAAAGGAAAGGGCGAAGGGCTGCCGGGTGTTGGGCGGCCCTTCGCCTGCGTATACCCGAATGGGATTCAAATCAACTCGCAGTTCAACCGAAATCCGGAGCAATGGATCTTGTTGGAAAGCGGAAATTCCAACAAGAATTCCAACAAGCCATGAATCAGGCACCACCATGCAAGGAAGAACAAGGGGAATCATTCACACCTTCCGGGCTTGTCCTTGTTCCCCGATCGTGGTATACTTGATATGGATCATATTTTATCCATATTGCGATTATTCGTCGCGTATTGCGCATATATTATCCGCAGGAGGTCGGTGTGCATGAGCTTTGTCTGGGAAACGCCCGAGGAAATCAACCTTGCGCTCGCCAAGCGCCTGAGCTGCATCCGCAAGCGCCGGAATCTGTCGCAGGTGCAGCTGAGTGAAAAAAGCAACGTCAGCTACGGAAGTATCAAGCGCTTTGAAACCAGCGGGCAGATTTCTCTGCTCTCCCTGACGAAGCTATGCGTGGCGCTGGGTTGCGTGGATGAGATCAAAAACATGTTCACGCAGGTGGAATACGGCAGCATTGAGGAGGTACTCCGTGAACGAACGTAAGGTTGACGTATATCTGGATGACTGCCTCGTCGGAACGCTGGCTGAAACCGCTGACCGTCGTGTGGCCTTCGCATACAGCGATGCGTGGCTGGAAAGCGGCTTCGCCATCAGCCCGTTCTCCCTGCCGGTGGAACAAAAGGTGTTTATCCCGTCCTCGCGCACATTTCATGGTCTGTGGGGCGTCTTTGCGGACAGCCTGCCCGACGCATGGGGCAGACTGCTCGTGGATCGCATGCTGAAAAGCCGGGGGCTTTCCCCTGCAGACGTGACGCCGCTGGAGCGTCTGGCGATTGTCGGCGCTTCCGGCATGGGCGCGCTGACCTATCGCCCGGCGTGGGATGTGCATCAGGAAACAGCCCTGTCCGATCTGGATGACCTTTCGGAGAAGTGCCGGGCGCTGCTGAACCGCGAGGAGGTCAGCGATCTGGATGCCCTCTTCCAGATGGGCGGCAGCTCCGGCGGCGCGCGTCCCAAGGTCATGACCGACGAATGGGTCATCAAGTTCCCCGCATTGGGCGACATGCCTGATGTGGGGCTGATGGAAAAGGAATACATGGACTGTGCGGCCTCGTGCGGCATTACCGTGCCCGAGACAAGGCTCATGCCCTCCCGGCAGTGCAGTGGCTATTTTGCTGTGCGCCGGTTTGACCGCGAGAAAAGCGGAGATGCGTGCATCCGCCGCCATATGCTGACCGCCGCAGCGATCCTTGAGGTGGATTGGCGAACGCCCTCGCTCGACTATCACACGCTGATGAAGCTGACCCGGATTCTCTCACGCAGCAACGCATCGGATACGGAGCAGATGTTCCGCCGTATGTGCTTCAATGTGTTTGCCCACAACCGCGACGACCATGCCAAGAATTTCAGCTGGATCTATGATCCGCAGATGGATTGCTGGCATCCCTCCCCGGCCTATGACCTGACGTGGAGCACCACATATTTCGGCGAGCATACCACGACAGTGGACGGAAACGGCAAAGACCCCGGCATGAACGAGCTGCTTGCGGTAGGCAGGGCGGCGGGGATGAGCGCAAGGGTCTGCCGGAGAATCGCCGGGGAGATTCAGGAAAAAACAGTGGATCTGGAGAGGCGGTATTCCGATATCAGGTCGTAAGTAATATATCAATAATCAAATATATATTACGAAGGAATAATCAGAAACAGAACAACCATACCACACATACACCATTCCGCGTATGGATTTTTCACCTCATTATACCCTCCTCTTGATAAAACGGGTATAATGGGGTATAATGTTCATATCATCAATCGGGAGGAGGGAGCGCATTGGAACTGTCAGAGCTTCAAAACAGGATGGCCGAATTGAAACGTCAGATTGAGATGCTTCCTGCCGGGTCAATCACAAAGAAAACAGTCAACGGAAGGGTGTACTTCTATCATCGCTGGACGGAGGAGAAGAAGCGCCGGGAGAAGTATGTTCCTGCGGAAGAAGTCGATTCTTTCCGGGAGAAGATTGAGCGCCGGAAAGCGTTGGAAAAGGAGCTGAAGGCTCTGCAAATGCAGCTGCCCGTACAAGCCCGTCCTGCCGCGCCTGCCTATTCGTTTACAACCAATGTCCGCACCGGCGAGGCCTTGCGCGCCTTCTCCGGCTCAGTTCGCCGCTATCGCAGGAGAGAGTGCTTCCGGCAGCTGCATGACTATATTTACGGAGAGCCGCAGGACAGGGTGTTGATCCTTTATGGCTTGCGTCGCACGGGCAAAACAACCATGATCCGTCAGGTCTTCGCGGAAATGAGTGATGCGGAGCTGGAAAAGGCGGCGTTTATTCAGATCACGGCAAAGGACACGTTGGCTGATGTGAATCGAGATCTCAGGATGCTGGAAAACCTGGGCTTCTGCTATGTATTTCTCGATGAAGTGACGCTCATGGAGGACTTTATCGAGGGCGCGGCGCTCTTTTCCGATGTGTTTGCGGCCTGCGGCATGAAGATCGTGCTGTCCGGCACGGACTCGCTGGGCTTCCTGTTCACGGAGGATGAGCAGCTCTATGACCGCTGCATTCTGCTGCATACGACCTTTATCCCCTATCGAGAGTTTGAGCGCGTTCTCGGCATTCACGGCATCGACGAATACATCCGGTACGGCGGCACCATGAGCCTTGGCGGCGTTCACTACAACGAAACCTCCACATTTGCCAGCAAAAAGAGTGCTGATGAGTATGTCGATACAGCCATTGCCCGCAATATCCAGCATTCGCTGCGCTGCTACCAGTATGAAGGCCACTTCCGGAATCTCCGGGATCTGTATGACCGAGACGAGCTGACCAGTGCGATCAACCGCGTGGTGGAGGATATGAACCACCGCTTTACGCTGGAAGTCCTGACGCGGGATTTTAAGTCCCATGACCTGGGCATCTCAGCCCAGAATCTGAGGCGTGACCGAGAAAACCCGACGGATATTCTCGATCGGATTGACCTGCCTGCTGTGACGGAAAGCCTCCGGTAGCTGCTCGAAATCCGCAACCGGGCGGAGCAGACTGCTCGGCTCGATGATGTGCATGCTGCGGAAATCAAGGCGTATCTGGAGCTGCTGGATTTGACACAGAGCATTGGCGTGCGGTTCTTGCCGGACGTGGGTCGCGAATCCGAGCGCACGGTCATCACGCAGCCCGGCCTCCGCTATGCGCAGGCAGATGCGCTGATTAGACCTTCAGCGCGCTGTCCCTGCCGGAGAGAACCGCCGTTCAGGAGCGCATTCTGTCCGAAATCAGAGGACGGATGCTTGAGGACATCGTTCTGCTTGAAACCCGGATGGCGAACCCCGGAAAGCAGGTGTTCGTCCTGTAATTTCCCGTGGGTGAGTTTGACATGGTGGTATTTGACCCGGATGCGGGCTGCTGCCAGATCTTCGAGATCAAGCACAGCACGGAGGCTGTTCCCCAGCAGTACCGGCATCTGATCGACGAAGAAAAGTGTGCGCAAACCGCGCACAGATACGGCACAATCACGGAGAAAACGGTTCTCTATTGCGGTGAGGACAGGGTGATTGGGGAGATTCGGTACCGGAATGTGGAAGAGTATCTGCGATTCTGGAACTGATCGTGCAGAATATGTTATATGAACAGAATGAATCGCTGCAACGCATAAAGAGGAGAATGAACCATGTCCCAGATCACAAAGCGGGCTTTGGAGCAGTCGCTCAAGAACCTGCTGCTGAAAAAGCCCTGACGAAAATCACAATCAATGATATTGCCGAGGACTGTGGCATCAACCGCATGACCTTCTACCATCCTTCCTTTCCATTCCCATTATACGACGATTGGGCTGGAGGGATCAAAACAATTTGTGTAATCGCGGGATACAATATAAAATTCGATGGCGTTTGGCTTCCATTCCATCCAATTATACCCGCTAAGAATAGGTATAATCGGGTATAATCACCGCATACCAGATTCAGGGCATTAATAGTCAGTATAGGCTGCAACAGCTTAGGTTCCGAAGCTGCGGTGCACAGGGATGTTCATCGAACATCCTATTGACTATTCCCTTAAACAGGTGCTTAATTTAAGGGAAAGAAAGGGCGGTTAAGGGAATGAGAGCTTTCAACTATTCAGCAATGAGAGAGAAGAAATGGGATTCCGAGCTGCTGAGCTATATTGCGGAAATCTATAGAGCGGCCGGAAAGCAGGAGATACAGCTGAAACAACGACCTAACGAGCTCGAAAAGCTGGTTGAGATTGCCAAAATACAGAGCACGGAGGCGTCGAACGCGATTGAAGGTATCATCACTACCAAAACCCGCATCAAGCAGCTGGTTGAGGAGAAAACGACGCCCAGGAATCGAGATGAACAGGAGATTGTCGGGTATCGCGACGTGCTTGGCATCATACATGAGAGCTATGACGCCATTGAGCCTTCCGTCAATCACATTCTTCAGCTGCATAAGATACTGTACAGCCACATGAACAACCCGATGGCGGGACGAACAAAAAGTGTTCAAAACTATATCAGCGCGACATATCCGGATGGTCGTACCGAGATTCTGTTTACGCCGCTTGCTCCGTATGAAACACGGGAGGCTCTTCAAAGAATCTGCGAGGAATTGAACAGGGTCATCGGCAATATGGAGCTAGAACCGCTGATTGCAATCCCGGTTTTTATCCACGACTTTCTGTGCATTCACCCTTTCAATGACGGAAATGGACGGATGAGCCGACTGCTGACGACGCTTCTACTGTACCGCAGCGGCTTTTATATCGGAAGGTACATCTCTCTGGAAGCGAAGATTGCGAAGAACAAGGATTTGTACTATGATGCGTTGAGCCGTTCTCAGGCTGGATGGCACGAGGGCACGGAGGATGTAGTCCCGTTTATCAAGTATATGCTGAGTACGATTCTTGCCGCCTACAAGGATTTTGATGATCGATTCGCCATTGTGGAGGAGAAGCTCCCGGCGATCGATATGGTGCGCAAGGCCGCGCAGAACCGAATCGGACGCTTCACCAAGCAGGATATCCTAGATCAGTGCCCTTCGCTGAGTCTGAGTTCCGTAGAAGGTGCGCTGCGCAGGATGGTTGCCGCTGGTGAGCTAAGGCGTGAAGGTGCGGGAAAAGCGACCTGTTATGTCTGGCTGAAGCAGTAAGAACCCAATGATACAGCAGAATAATGAAAGGCACATGGGAACGCGGAACCACATAAGGAGGAAGGCAAATGGCTTCACTCACGCATGTCTGTATGTGGTCAGATAAGGGATGGAAGCGTATTACGGCTGAGCAGGCCGCCAAGATGCATCCGGGCGGAACTGTATCTGCATATAGTGGTCTATTTATGTGCGAATTGTGTGGTCAGTATGTTACGCTTACCGATGGATACAAAAATGCTCGTCATTTCAGGCATAGTTCTCATGAGAAAAGCAAGGACTGTCCAGAACGTACATTTGGAGCCAATTACGCGATCTCTTACGATTCTCAGGATCATGATTTGCCAATCCGCATTGTTGACGTATCTTCGACTTCATTCCGCTTTGAGCTTGGATTGATTCGCGCTCCAATCAGTACACTAGGCAAGAGCTTTCGAGTTGAAATCAGGCCAAAGGGAGAAGCAGATGTATGCTATATGTATACAAAAGAACGGTTGAATTGCGATGGCATCACATATCTCCCCATTGGCGAAACCCCATATGAAAGATACGCGCTTGGCGTACTCAACGGAAATGAGAGATTGCATGAGTTCTGGCCAACAGAGATAAAAGGAATTGATCCGGATGGAACGCTGTTTGAAAAGGGTTCCGGCAGGAGACTCATATATGACGCTGACGTTGAGATTGGAAAGGAATACTACCTGATCATACGTGGTTTTATCTACCGGGAACCTCGAAATGGCATCTGCATTCAGGAAATTCTGCGAAAACGATTTGGATGGCAGACCTGGTCGCTCTATGTGGTCTCTGCATCTGCATTCAATGAGGATGCAGCGCGTTTCTATCTGAATTTCCATTGTCGTCTGACTGATCATCCTGTTTCATTGCAACCGGTATGGCCGTTGTTTGTGGAAGGCAATTACGTCATCCGACATAATCAAAATAGCATGTACATGCTTGTTGATGGCAATGCTGCGGCAGTAAAAACCTTTCCTACCGTGGCGGTGCGTCAGTTAAACAACAACGCATCTCAGCAGAAGCTGTACGAAGTGCTCTGTGCTGGGAGACAGCAGCTCATATCTGCCGGACGCACGCAGGCACTGCAATATACATATTTATGGAAAGAACCACTGGATCAGGCCGGCTCAATTCCGGAGGTTGTTGTCACAGATCTAGAAGGCGAAGCGGTTCCCCCGGGAGAAACCAGCATCCTACCGCGCCAAAGAACGCTGCGAATCAAGACGGCATATGATGGAGAATTTGTTATTCGGAACGATAACTGCATCTTGGACAAACGGAGAATAGCGGCAGATAAAACTCTGGAGATAGATGGGCTGGAATTCGCTTTTTGTGTTGAGGTTGTTATTGGCCATGATACTGTCTGGCAGGCTGATTTCAGAAAACAGCAATCCTTCGATGAAAGCGATGAGAATGAAATCATCCGGCAACTCACCCATGTATCTGGCGCGGCAATTCCGGCACCTCACTCCTTGCGCAACATCCTGATTGGAATGAAACGCTATCCACTGGTGTGCCAATGGATACGGAAATGTATGAAAGACGGCACAATAAATGAGCAGGCTTTCCGCAGATTACAAAATACTTATCTCGGTATGCGTATGAAAGGATAAGGAGGCATATCATGGATTACATTCAGAATCTTTCGCGGGAAGAAAAGATAATCCTTTGCAAAATGATCACCGGCGGGAATTTCAAAGAGCTCTTCAAGAAAAACGAGCGGGAGTTTTCAAAGATACAAACTGGATTTAGAGCTAAAACATTATCGGATAAGCATGCATTGACCATTGCCTGTAACAATGCAGACAAGCCTTTTGTTGCTGCATTCATCAACGAAAGAGTGGATGTTTGGCTCAAGGAGATTCAGGAAAACGTTAATAGGCTCGTAAGAGAGGGCCTGACGCATGACGTTGCACTGGCAACGACTATGCTTGACTCGGTCTTTGATAATCATGTGGATTTATATTTCAAACTCGCAGGAATAACGCTGGATGCGCAAGATAGCGCTGCATTGATTGAAAGAATGAGGCACATTCAATCTGACCGTGACAGAGACGCTGAAATTGCTGACCGTGTAAAGGGCATTGAGGAAGAAAAACAGCAACTGCTCGATCAATTGGAGACCGCTCAGCAGAGTGCTGCTTCGCAGAAAGCGGAGTATGAACAAAAAATCCAGGAGATTGAACGGGACAAAAGCGTTCTGGAAGCCTCGCTGACGGAAGCGAACGGGAAAATTATGGATTTGCAGGCTGCGCTGACCGTTGCAAAGGATGACAATACTTGTGATCTTGCGCAGTTTGATGACACGGACGCCTCAGTTTTGCCTTCTTTGGACAGCGGGGAAATTGTGTCTCTGTGTGGTGTTTTTTCAGACTACAATGGGCAGAAGTGGCTTCTTCGATATGCCGATCTCAATCACCAGGGGTGCTATTATCTCTTTCGCAAGAGCGATGAGCTTCCACCCTATTTCGCTAATAGAGACAAGATTTTTTTCAAGGACGGCCCGTCGGAAGACGGTTTCTGTGGTGTTTGGAATTGGACGGCGATTCCCAACGCGAAGGATCCGTCCAAGGACTATGTCACATCCAGGTGCAACAGGGATATTGAGGCTATTGAGGTTGTGTGTGTAGCGGACGTCTCCGATCTTGATGAGCTGGTTAGCGTGCTGAAAGGCGGAATGGAATATCAGCCTCATAGCCGTAAGGTTATGTTTGCATGCTGTGTATCCAAGGGGCAGTACCTCGGCATTTTGTGCAATGCCAAGGATCTCTCTACCACGAATGGAAAGACGACCCTTTCGGAAGCGTGCATAGAAGTGCCGGTATATGAATTTCCTTCCAGCAATATTATGCGTTTGGATAATAGACTTGCTTTTTATAGAAACGCGTTTGCCGGTGTTCCGAGCAGGCTGTATTCGCTGAAGAGTGCTCTGGACATCATTCAGGACATTGTTCTCTCATCCATCTCATGGTCAACGTATAAAGCAAGAGGAATGGTTCGTGCTGAGTATAAAACCTTCAAGGAATTTCTTAGCGCTATTCCGGTTGACGGCATCATAAGCAAAATTGAAACTTCGTGCCGATGCTCCAATTCTGCAGCAAATGAGCTATTGGGTGAATTCCTGAATGTGGTCTGGAAGTACGTTGACGGGGATAGCCTGGAGGATGAGATCATTCTCTCGGCGATTTCTGCTAGCACGGAGCTTCAAAACAGAATAAAAGCACTCCTTCGCACGGATTGGGAAGCGGAGAATAAGAGCTTGCTGGACGAAGCTGAGAAAAAGCTCGATTTGCTTCATACTGAGTTGGCAGATGTATCTGCGCGTTTGGCTCAGGAGCAGGAAGCGCTAAATCGAGCCAAATCAGAAGAAGAGCGTCTAGCCAATATGATTTCTGATAAGGAGAAGCTGGCTGAGAATGTTGAGAAAGCCGTTGCTGACAGAATTCAAAGCGCGCGAGAAAATGCAGCAGAATTCATTGCCAATATGGCCTTTGTCGGTGGACAACAGGTACAGGTTGAAGTCAAAGGTACATCCGACGCAGATAAAAAGCCATCTGCACCTCCTGCCGCTCCATATCGTGTTTCGCCTGCTATAGAGGATCAATATGATCTGGAAGCGCATCACAACTGGAGCGATGTAATCAATACAGCCATACTGGAGCTCGGAGAGGCTGGCGTCGCTGAGCAATATCGAAGTGGTCTTGCAGCTTTTCTCAGCGCTGCCTATATCGAGAAGCAGCCGATTCTTCTTGTTGGCCCGAATGCGATTGACATTGCGGAAGCCTTTTGTGCCGCCGTAACGGGTCACGGGCACGGCTTGCTCTGCTGTGAAGGTGCCCTCTGCAATCAGGCAATCGCAGAAATGGGCATGCAAGGTGAAAGTGTTGTGATCGTCAACAATCTTCTTGCTAGCGGATGGATGAACAGAATCCCGGAGATCCTTTCAAAAAGAGAGATCTTCTTTATTGTCACACATCCGTATGCAGAAGATATTCAAGCCGAGCCCAGAAGCCTGTACGGATTTGTTCAGCCGCTGTTCACAGAGTTCATTGTGGAAAAAAAGGCTACCGGCCAGTATTATGGTGGATATTTTGCCGAGGATTTCAAGGCATATTCAGTGTCCAAAGGCACTTGCAGAGAGCTGAGAATCCTTTCAAGGCTTAGGCTGAGTGCTTTGGTCAGAAACCGCATCAGCAGAATTGTTGCAACAATGCACGGTATTTGTTCAACAATTACAGCGGATGAGGAGTTCGTGCTTGCCGTCCTTCCCATTGCTTATGCTTCGCTGGAAATGAATGAACTCAGAGAGGCGATTGCCGACCCTCAGCGAGGTATCGCGATTTCAGAAGGCTTGAAGCGCGATCTGCAGTATGTTCTCGGAGAAGACCAATGAATAAATACAATGGGTTGCTATCGGCAGTGGCGCGTAGGTATCATATTCAAAAAGGAATACAGGAAACGGAAAACGATTGGAAGACGCGTCTGGTATATAGTATATGCGGAATGATGGCGTATGCCTCGCTCTGGGATGACGCGGATGAGGAACCGGTTTCCATGGTGCATCTCAAAAAGAAAGTCCGTACTATGCTTGCAAATTACAAATCCATGTATCCGGAGCTTTCCCAAGGTCTTCCATATGTTTCTGAGGAGCTCGAAAACGAGATCGCAGATCAGTTTCTCAGCGCGGGCGTGGTGTATCATCGCCCGAACCGGATCGCCCCATCGATGAAGCGCGAGGAACCGATTGGCAATATCCTGTTTCAGCGGGGAATTGCTTTGGACAGCATATCCTGCGTATCCGGCATAGGCTTTTATTCCAAACATGAAGGAGCAGCAAATCCAGTTGGAATAAGAAAAATGTTCGGTCTCGAACAGAGGACATTGAAGGAATTGTGGCGTGCAGCGCTATCAGCAGCCTCCTGGAAATCCAATCTGTTGTTTGAGCAGAATACGGAGTTTCTTCGCCTAAAGCCACCCTTCTCCCAAGGATATTGGGTGGACAAGCCGGATACGAACGGCATGGTTTCGATTCTTCGAACCGGAATGAAAGGCGCACAATTATACTATCTTTATCGCTATTCAGGAGCTGCGATGAAAGTAAGCCAGCTTCCGCAGTGGCAGGTTGAGTCCTACAACTACAGATCACTTGCATGTGCATGCCTCTCAGCTTATGGAACGTTGCCGCCCATGGAGGTTTTCGAGGATGGAGCGTTAGTCCATGTGCACATGAATTATCTTCTCCCGCCGCCCGAACTGGAGTTTCTGAAGCTTTACAGCTGGCCCGAAATATCCACATCACTCCCGTGCAATTTCAGGAGAAAGCTCTCCACAGAGGTCTTTGAAGCCGTGAAGAATGTGCTGTCTGATGAGGGATATGAATTCAAAGGAGGGACAATCTGATGCCAAACGGAGCAAATTCTGTTCATAAGCAGTTGCGAACGGAACTGGAAGACTATATCAAGTCGCAGTATTTCGGCAAGTCGCCTCTTCTGCTCGCTGCCTTGGGCGATCACATTGATGATGAAGGATTGCTTTACCAGAAGCCCTTTATTGAGTCATCCCCTGCATACGTTACGGTTCCAAACGGCATTGAAAAAGCATCCATCCCGCCTTGGCTGAAGGATTATTTTCTGCAGTTGGCAGAGGCGGGGATTGGTGTTTTCCCATCTCCGTTCGCTCATCAAATATCTGCGCTTGAGGCGGCAACCAGAGGAGAAGACCTGTTTGTTGCAACGGGTACCGGCTCTGGTAAAACGGAGTGCTTTATGTGGCCGCTTCTTGCAAAGATAGCTACTGAAGCAAAATGCTCCAAGGAATCATGGGCCAAACGAGGCGTTCGCGCCATCATTATGTACCCCATGAACGCACTGGTTTCAGATCAGGTCGGCCGACTCAGAAGAATGATCGGGGATCCAGAAAAGAAATTTATCAGGATATTCAGAAACACTTGCGGTGACGAGGTTCGCCGTCCCCAGTTTGGCATGTATACCGGTCGGACCCCATATCCTGGAGCAAAGCCTTCTACAGAACAGGACAGGAAACTTGAAAAGACACTGGCAAGAATGTCTTTTCCTCAGAGTGATTCTGAAAAAGAATATTTCAATCACCTTCTCAAAGAAGGAAAGGTTCCTGCAAAGGCAGATATGAATCAGTTCCTGCAGGGGCTTCATGAGAGTAGGCATATACCAAACGATGAGGATGCTGAGCTGATCACCCGCTTTGAAATGCAGCAATTCTGCCCGGACATTCTCATCACCAACTATTCCATGCTGGAATACATGTTGTTGCGTCCCAGAGAACAGAAAATCTGGGACAATACTCGGGAGTGGCTTGCTTCGAGTGATGAGAATAAGCTGCTGTTTGTGATTGATGAAGCACATATGTACCGCGGTTCATCGGGCGGTGAAGTTGCGTTGCTGATTCGCAGGCTATTCCATAAGCTTGGCATTGGCCGTGACCGCGTTCAGTTTATACTCACAACTGCCAGTATGCCCAATAGGAATCAGCAAGACATCGATTCAGTAATGAGATTTGCAAATGAGCTCACTGCTTCTGACATAGAAACCCATTTCTGTTATCTCACCGGAGAAAGAGAGGTTATAGATGGGCAACTGAAATACGACATACCCGCCGACCTCCTTCTATGCTCGGATCCCAGTCGATTTGAGGACAAGGATGACATAAAGCTTTCTGCACTCCTGTCGTTCTGGTGTCAGTTGGAAGGCTTTGATAAGAACATCAACTCCCTGGAAGCAATCTGCAACTGGATGTATGAGAATCTTGTGTATTATCGCCCGTTCCATGAGCTCATCAGGTATTGCCGCGGGAATGCGGTATCCCTTGGCGAATTGTCTGCCGGGATTTTCCCGGATCTCTGTCAGGAAAATGCGTTAAAGGCGGTCAGCGTCCTTCTGGCAATTGCACCGCTTGCTAAAAATGCTAAGGGTTCTGTCCTTTTCCCTGCACGCATGCATATGCTTTTCAAAGGGATTTCTGGCGTTTATGCCTGTGCCAATGCGGAATGCAGTTGTTCTCATTCGGAAGAAGGTCTCACTTTGGGCGAGATCTATTTGTCCGATGGGAATCTGATTTGCCCTCGTTGTGGCAGTGTAGTCTATGAGCTCTATAATGATAGACGCTGTGGAGCGCTGTTTTTCAAAGGCTATGTCCTGAAAGACGACTCGCAGCTCCGTGGAAATGTGTACCTGTGGCGCTATCCCGGTCAATACATGGATCGCAGGATGAAGGAAGTACATCTGTTTATCCCAACTGATGATTTTGAGCTGCCTGCAAAGCAGGGTAAAAACGCCATCAGGCCCTGTTATCTTGATGTCAAAAGCGGGTTTATCAACTTTACGGATGACTCTTCCGCCGGCAAGCCATGGATGAGAAAGCTGTACTACTGCAACTTCTCTGCAAAGGGCAGACCGGAGATCATTACCTTCCACACTTGCCCACATTGCAGGCATCAGCTTTCTACATCACAGCTTACATCATTCAGTACGCGAGGGAATCAGTCTTTCTTCAACCTGATCAAATCGCAGTTCCAACTACAGCCCGCTGTGCCGGGAAAGGACAGGGAACCAGATCGGTTTCCTAACGAAGGACGCAAGGTTTTGCTCTTTTCCGACAGCCGGCAGCGTGCGGCAAAACTGGCTAGAGATATGTCTGATGCTTCGGATATTTCTGCTGCAAGGCAACTGTTTTCCATAGCCATCAAAACGATGGAGGAGCAAACGGTCGAGCGATCCATAAATGAGCTATACGATTATTTCTGCCTTGCAGCCGGTCAGCGTCATGTGCAAATGTTCCACGCGGATGAACGTACAAAGTTTGCAGAAGACTGTGCGTCTGCACTGAACAGCTACAATCGAAGCATAAAACGAGGAAGAGATTATACTCCACGATTTACAATTGCGAACGCACCTGTACAGATGCAGGAATACCTTCTTCGCCTGTTTGCCGGAGGCTATAATACTTTGTACGATTCCGCCACGAGCTGGATTGAACCTACCGATCAGGCACTTTTTGATGCTGTTGATGCACTTGAGGAAAACCATGTGGCGGTCACCGAGGAGGAATTCGTCAATCTCTTCAATGCCTGGATTCTGTCTATTTGCGATGTGTCCACCGCCCTTGGTCATACCATCAGCGATACAGTCCGACTAACGGTTCGCCCAAAGCGAGGCGGTTATGGACTTGATAAGGATTGGGAGTTTTCAAAAGTCATCCGGGAGATCATGGGATGGAGCGAAGGAAATGAAACGGAGATGGTCTGGAAACGAGTGCTGAAAGAAGCATTCCTTGACTCAGCGCAACCTGATAATGGGAAACTGTACATTGACCTTTCCAGAATAAAGGCACGTTTTGATGCTTCGCACGTATGGCACAAGTGTGAGCAGTGCTCAGAATTGACACCATTTGTCCTAAAAGGCAGATGTCCAAGCTGCGGATCTACTCATATTCATAAGATGGAGTATGACGAATACGAAGCACTCAGCTTCTGGAGAAAACCGGTTGCTGATGCGCTCCAAGGTGAGCCAATCCATGTGATCGACACAGAGGAACATACTGCTCAGCTCTCGCATAAAGACCAGCGCGATGATCTTTGGAGCAAGACCGAGCAATATGAACTGCGCTTCCAGGACTTGATTCAGGATGGCGAAACACCTGTCGATATTCTCAGTAGTACAACAACCATGGAGGTTGGCATTGATATTGGCTCCCTGGTTGCAGTTGGTCTGCGAAATATTCCTCCCATGCGTGAAAACTATCAGCAGAGAGCGGGTCGTGCCGGCAGGCGTGGATCGAGTCTATCCACAATCGTTACCTTCTGCGAAGATGGCCCTCACGATACATTGTACTTCAATGACCCGGTTCCCATGTTCCGCGGCGATCCCCGTAGACCGTGGATTGATGCGCGAAGCGAGAAACTCCTTCAGCGCCACCTGGCTATGGTTATCCTACAGGAATTTCTCGCAGAAAAACATATGAGCCTCGATACTGTTCCCGCAGCTACTTTTTTCGAGGATTATTTTGAGGGCTTCAAGGGTTATCTTGCTTCCTACAGTATTGATAAAGACAGTCTTCTTCTGCCTGTTGGTGTCGTATTTGATTATTCGGGGTTTGTGAATGAGATCAAAGCGGCTCTTGATGCACTCAAGGATAAATGCCGCGCTCATCCCGAGCTTTTTGGTGTAGATGAAGGTGCAAAGGAAGGCGAAGCCAAAGCTCTTCTGGATGCTCTTTATGAAGAGGGCATCATACCGACATATTCGTTCCCAAAGAACGTCGTTAGCACCTATATACCGGATATGTATGGGAAAATCCTTTACGAGGTTGATCGCGGACTTGATGTTGCTATTGGCGAATATGCCCCCGGCAGAGCCATTGTGGTTGATAAACAAACATATCAGATTGGCGGATTCTACTATCCCGGGAGCGAACGTCGTCACGGTCAATCGCTTACACCGGCTCGCGCCTATACAGAAGACCCCAATTATGTGAAGCGGATTATCACTTGCCCTGAGTGCAGTTGGTTTGGCTTGATGGAAGAAGACACAAAACAGTGTCCTTTCTGTGGAAACAGGAATCTCAAGACCGACCGTGAAATGCTGCGTCCTTGGGGTTTTGCGCCAAGAAACGCGGAAGCCATACCGGATGTTCAATTATCAGAGGAGTATTCCGCCGTGCAGCAGCCTCTGTATTCAACTCTACCGGATGCAGAAGAAATGAAGCTTGCCCCGGGATGCAAAAACATACGAATCGCTTCACGGACGAATCAGAGAATCATTATGTTGAATAAAGGATCGGATGACAAGGGCTTTATGGTCTGCAGAGACTGTGGTGCTGCTATGCCGGGCGACGACATTGCTGTTCTGAATGACGTAAACAGGCCATACAAGTCGAAGTATGCCCGAAGCAGATGCCGTCACAGCAATTCATTCAATGTAAATCTTGGATATGATTTTATAACCGATATGCTGGTTATGGAATTCACAATCGACGACAAGGTTATTGATGCACGCCGAAATGACAATCCATGGCTTAGCCACGCCGCGCAATCATTGGCTGAAGCACTGCGTCTGGTAGCCAGCAAAAAGCTCGATGTTGAATTCACCGAGCTTGTGACGGGTTATCGACTCAGGACTGGAACCGAAGCCTCCTATGTCGATATCTATCTTTATGATAGCCTGTCGAGTGGTGCAGGCTATGCTGTCAGTGTGGCCGATGCGATTGACGAACTTCTGTCCGATATGAAAGAGTTGCTCAGTTCATGCGATTGCAGCTCTGCATGTTCCAAATGCCTAAAGCACTACAGGAACCAATATGTACATGGCATGCTTGACCGCTTTGCTGCGCTTCAGCTTCTCGAATGGGGTGTTAATGGAATCAAAGCGGCTCCAATCAAGCAAGAGAAGCAGGTAAGCATGATTACGCCTCTGGCAAGTATTCTCAAGCAATCAGGCTGCGAAATCACCGTTGATCGTGGAATTATCGCAACTGGGCGAAGAAGCCAAAAGAGGGTTGTCGTTTATCCAGCGATGTGGGCTGAACCATATGAAGTCAACACCCTTTTTGTGAGCGATGCTTACATCAAATACGCCAAACCATATGCCGTTCAGAAGATTCTTGATAATATCTGATTTCCCAGGTTCATCGCGGGAATGCGAGGATGCCCGAATGCAAATAGCTTTGCAATGGTTTTTGAGGGTTTATACCCGAGAAACAGTATGTCACGGATAATCCATCATGGAGAAGCCATGCAAAGAGACGGTTTGGCTTCTATTCGTCCAGCCTCCATCCCCAATCCCCGTGGTAGATCATCTGCCGGGTCATGCCGCCGTCGATGCAGATGTTTTCGCCGGTGATGAAGCCCGCCTTGTCCGAACAGAGAAACAGCACCATATGGGCGATGTCCATGGGATTCCCCACACGACCGGCCGGCTGCTGCGTGGCATCCGGCCCTTCGTATTTCCTGTAGTCCGTGTCGATCCAGCCGGGGGAGATCGAATTGACCCGCACCCGCCCGGCGAGGCTGACGGCGAGCGCATGGGTCAGGGCCGCAATCCCGCCCTTGGCGGCGGTGTAGCTTTCGGTCTGCGGCTGGCTCATGCGGTCTCTGGACGAGGAGATGTTGATGATGATGCCGCCGGGGGCGAAGTGCGCTGTGAACAGCTTGCTTAAATAGAACGGCGCCGTGACGCCCACGGACAGCGCGTACTGGAATTCCTCGTAGGTGCACTCGTCAATCCCCTTCATCAGCGGCAGGGCGTTGTTAATCAGGAAGTCGATATGCCCGTGCCTGTCCAGAACGGCTTTGGTAAAGGATTCCAGCGTCTCCTTTTTGCTGATGTCCCCGACGTAGTGCTCGCCCGGCGCAATATCGATGATCTCCACCGCAGCGCCCTCGGCTCGGAAGGCTTCGGCAATCGCCTTCCCGATGCCGTGCGCGCCGCCCGTGATGACGGCGACTTTTCCTGCAAAGGATGGGTTCATGGGTTTTGTTCTCCTTCTGCGGTTATGAATGGAGGCGTGAAAGCCGGAAGTCTTCAATCCGGCTGCTGACCGTCATGCGCTTTCCATGCGCATTCTGTCATCTTCATATCCGTAAATACAGCTTTAAAGCTCGACTCTTCCGGGCTGCAGGCATACACACCGAATCTGATCTTTCCAGCGCCTTCCCACAAATGACAGACACGCATCTGGCTGAAGCTCTCCCCGTCATCAGAGCATTCGATGCAGTAATCATCCTCTCTGCGGCTGAGACGATACCACATCGTTTTGACGCTTGCAGGGATGGCGGTCGTTGCCCAGTCGGAGTATCCGTGATTGGTCACCACGGAGCCCAGGTGCTGGAAGGTTTCATTTTCATATTCCACAGAGCCTTTCAGCCAGTTCTCAGAATCAAGATACAGAACAATACCGCACTGATCAAAACGGTGATGGCTGTCCGTAAAATCCGTTTTCACGATAAAGGAAAAGAACTTTTCCCCTGTCTCCATCTGAAGTACAGGCGCATTGTCATTGCGAAAGTGGTAATAGGTTCTCTGCCATAAGTCCGTATGCGGCTTTGTGGTGATCTCGATTCTGTCAGATTGAATCGAATAATCGGATGGTTCTCTTGTCCAAATCAGGTTTTCATGATTCATTTTGTGTACGCCTCCTCCAATCCCGATTTATTGCGCTGTGGTATTTCTCTCTCTTTCCAGCTCTTCCCGAATGTCCCGGATCAGGTATTCGAGAAAATCCCTGCATTTCCCGCAGCCCCTGCCCGCGCCGGTCGCGTCCATGACCGCCTGCGGGGAATCCGCGCCGCCGCGGACGGCATCCTCGATCATGCCGTAGGTGACGTTCCGGCAATGACATGCTTCTTTCCTGCGATTCATCGGTTTGTCCCTCCTGAAAAGCCTGATGCAGGCTGTTATGCGATGATTCCTTTTGCGTTTTTCTCATTCAAACAGGGGCGGTATTCATGGTTTTCTCCATCCGCAGCGCGGAAAGGGAATCACCTGATCATTTTGAACATGCCCGGACCGTCCCAATCACAGGGCCGCTTTTCGAATCCAAATCTCTCGTAGAAATCAACCGCCTCTTTTGAACTGATCAATTCAAGGCTGACTGCCCACTCCAAGGGCTTGCACTCCTTCACATATCGTTCCGATGCCGCCAAAAGGCATTTCCCTGCGCCCTTGCCCTGACTGGACGGAACGACCGCAAAATCCTTGATGTAGAAGGACATTCCGCCATCGCCAATCACCCTTGCCATGCCCACAGGGCAGTCCCCGTCGTAACAGGTGAACGTGGCCAGCGTGTTCTGAAGCGCGGCTTTGACCTGTTCGATGCACGGCGGCGCCCAACCCACCGACCTGTACAGGTCAAGGAACAGCTCAGACGTGAGCGTGTTGATCCGTATTTCCATGCGTAACCTCCGACGAATTCTGTTTTTGGGTCTGCAAACCTGGTCATAGAATGCCCTTGATCAGCAAGGCGATGATGACCAGCCAGATCCATACGATGGGGACGGCGTAAACCCATTTCTTCGGTTTTCCATTCTTCCACATTCCCTCCGACTGCGCTCTGCATCTTTCAAGCACAGGAGCCGGAATCAGCTTCACGGTGATCACAATCAGGGCGGGCAGCAGGATCACATCATCCAGATACCCCAGAACCGGAATGAAGTCCGGGATCAGGTCAATGGGGGACAGCGCATAGGCCACCGTGATTCCCGCGAGCGCCTTGGCCAGCACGGGTGTTTCGCGATCCTTCAGGGCCAGAAACAGCGCGGGGAGATCGGTTTTCAGCTCTCCTGCTCTTTCCTTCAGGTTCATTTGTTCCACCCCTTCAGTATGGTGTACACATATCCCTCCTTCAGTACATGGAGTGGATGTGCGAAAACCGGAATGCCCGGTATTCAGGCATGGTTGCCGGTTTCCATGCACCACTTTGCAATCTTCTCAATCAGCGCAGCATCCACCTTGCCATAAGGGATTCGGATGGTTCCCTTGTCGGTTTTATACCCTTGCAGTTTCTGAGAAAACTGTTCCACGGCGGCCGGGCCTGGATACAGACCGATGTGTTTCTTTGAGGCGGTAAAGTGAATGATGTTGTGCTGTTTCCAATATGTCGGCATACTCCAGGAGATGCGTTCTTCTGCGGTCGGCAATGCAGCACGAAGCACCTGACGGATCGTGCGCAGATCTGCCCGCTTGTCCTCATCCTGACTCAGAATGTATTCGTCAATCGTCGTCGGCTTTTCACCGCAATAATGGCTCTGCTCCGTTTTCGCGAACTCCCTGCCGCATTTGGGGCATTTCCACATGGGAATCTCCTCCTTGTCTCTTTCCCTAAGGACAACTTCCACCACATCGCCAAAGCTCTTGCCGATTTGCTTACGAATCTGCCTGGTAACACCAATGATGTAGCAGGGCGTTCCCATTTTGACCACTTGACCGCGGTATGCAGCGCCATCAAAGGTCGCATTCACCAGCAGACGCCCTTTTCCGAACAGCTCCTTGATATCGTAGGGAACCTCGACATAGGCAGCATCCATATCCGCGTTTTGGAGAATCCGCGCTTTGAATCTGAGCTCCATACGGTTCTCCTCTCATGAAGTAATGATTGTTTACGCAACCATCTGCCATCAGAACAGATCCAGCGCATTGCTGAGATAGATCTCCTCCCGCACCTTCAGCTGATGCTCAGGCCTGGTCATGTAGTAGAGCAGGAATTCCAGAATCAGCGCGCTGCCCAGACCGCGGCCCTCGATCTTGAACTGGGCGAAGCCCATGGGCAGGTAGGTGTTCACAATGTCGTGGGTGCCGATGAAGCCGGGATTCTCCATGGCCTTGGAGAAGCGATAGCCCTCGCCGGCATCCGGCGCGGTGCAGCGGTGCTCCGGGCCGCTCTCGCCCAGAATCTTTCGGCTGACGGCCTCGTAGCACTGCTTTCTGTCCTTGCAGCCGAACCAGCAGCATTCGTTGCAGAGAAATTCCACCTTCGCCTTGAGCGGGTCGGGAAGCGCGCCCAGCCTGTCCAACGCCTTGTTCAGGCGGAAATCCGGCACGACGTACCGAAATTCTTCACGTTCCAGCTCACGCTCAAGCTGCCCAAAGTCCGTCAGCACCTTCGTGGTGGAGGACACGAGGTACAGCCCCGGATACGTGCGCCGGAGGTAGTCCATCAGCAGCTCCGAATGGACGATCACGCCGTTTTGAGGCTCATTGTCTGCTTCAAGCATCCGGCAAAGGGCGTTGCACCGCCTGTCCGCGAGGTACTCCTCCCGCAAAAGGGAATTGCTGAACGTCAGCCGCGCAGAGATGCCGTATTCCCGCGTCAGCGCAAGCGCCGCCTGTGGGTCGCAATCCTCCGCACCGACGCGCCCGCCGCCCCAGATGCAGTCCGCCGGTGCGCCGTAGATCGAGCCGATGGCACACCAGTCGTAGAACCAGTCTCTGTGCGCCCGGTACAGCGGCAGGAACGCGCGATACAGGTCGGTGAACTCGAACAAACCGGGAAGGTGGCAAGTTGCGACGGCGTTTTTCGGCGGGACAGATGCAGCGTTTGTGTTCATCATAGCACCTCACTCTCCATAGATGCGCGCCATCCGCTTGATTCTGCGCCGGAGCTCATCGCGGACGTGCTCCGGCGCAAGGCACTCGCATTTATCCCCGAGGCTCAGCAGCATGTCGACATAGTAATCCCGCTCGATGAACGGGTAGTCCACCAGATAGTGCTCCGCACCGTCCGGCGTGACGCGCTCCGGCGGGCAGAAGTCCAGCACCCTGTCCAGCACGGACGCGCGAACGCGAAGCCGGATGCCCGTTTGCAGCGCTTCCGGAAGCTCGTCCAATTCCAGCACCGGCTTCGGGCAGTCGCGGGGCACGAATGCCTCGTCCAGCATGCGCAGCCCGGACATGCGGGACAGCCGGAACAGGCGAAAGTCATTTCTGCTGCGGCAGAAGGCGTGCACATACCAGTGGTTGCTTTTGAGCACGAGCTGATATGGCTCGACCGTGCGCTCCGTGCGGTTTCCGTGACCGTCCGTATAGGTGAAGGCAAGCAGCCTGCTTCTCTGCAGCGCCTCCTTGATCGTGTCCAGATAAAGCGCGATGTGTCCGTCGCCCATCCACGGGCGGGGATCGATGATGACCTGCGAGGCCTTCAGCTCAATCGCCCTTGCCTGCTCCGCGGGGATGAAGCTCCTGACCTTCGCCAGCGCGTGCGTGTATTCGTCGCTCCGCATCACGCCCGAAAGGCTGTTCAGCCCCATCAGCAGCGCGGAAAGATCGTTGGCGGAAAAGGCCTTCCTGTCCACCTTGTAGCCCGGCATGATCTCAAACCCGCCGCCAACGCCGGGGACGGAGTGGACGGGGATGCCCGCCTGATTGATGGCCTCCATGTCGCGGTAGACGGTGCGGGGCGACACCTCGAACATCGCCGCCAGCTCCTGCGCGCCGACACGCCGTTTTTCCAGCAGGATCATGATCATGCTGACAAGCCGGTCCACCTTCATGAAGCCTTCGCCCTCCCGGAATTTCCTGATTCTGATTATAGATTGTTGCCATGAGGCTGTCAACAATCTGCGGTAGAATCAGGGTATCACGAGCCTGAAAGGGACGAAACGGGAGGACATGATGATGACAGTTTATGTGTATGTGATGGATACGCTGGCGGACTGGGAGCTCGGCCATGTGACCGCGGAGCTGCATACCGGGCGGTTTTTCAAGGCGGATGCGCCGGAGGTTTGCGTAAAGACCGTCGGCAGGACGATGGAGCCCGTCCGGACGATGGGCGGTCTGACCGTCCTGCCCGACTGCACGGTGGACGACATCATGGTGGACGCACAGAGTGTGCTGCTCCTTCCGGGCGGAAACACATGGGATCGTCCGGAGCAGGGCGCGATTATCAGCAAGGCAGCGGAGCTGCTCTCGGCGGGCGCGACGGTATGCGCCATCTGCGGCGCAACCGTTGCCTTGGCTGGCGCGGGGCTGCTGAATGACCGTCTGCACACGAGCAACGGCGAGGGCTTTCTGGACATGATGTGCCCCGGCTACAAGGGACAGCGCCACTATGTCGCCGCGCCCTCCGTCGCGGATGGAAACCTGATCACCGCCAGCGGCACCGGTGCGTTGCTGTGGGCGAAACAGATCATCGAGCGTCTGGGCGTCTTTCGGGCTGATACGCTAGAAGCGTGGCATGCGTATTTCAGCACCGGCGAGGCAAGGCACTTCTTTGCGCTTATGCAGTCGCTGCCGGAGAGGGATGCGCAGTAAATCAGGGTTTACGTGGGTTTGCCCCGGTCACACCGCTTCTATGGCTGTGTGCCGGGGCTTTTCATATAACGGCGCGCTTTACTTCTTGAATAATTGCTGTTTTCCGCTATGATAAAGATAAGTAACTTTGTCCCAGTGGTGCTCCCCATGACGAATCATCCTGTCGATATACATAAAACCGCCTGCCTGCAAATCATCCGTTCCGCCATGCTTGGCCACGCCATAGCCGACGCGATGGGCGTGCCCGTCGAGTTTTCAGACCGCAGCGATCGCAGGCGTGACCCGGTCACCGGGTATCGCGGCTACGGCGCGCACGACGTGCCGGCGGGCACCTGGTCGGACGATACCAGCATGACACTGGCGACGCTCGACAGTCTGGCGCACGGCCTTGACTACTCTTGTTGAGGCTATTCTGAAAGTACAATGCGTTCAATCCATACGGATAATATGCAGCAGGGCACCGTGGTCATCCGCCACAGTGCCCTGCTGCTTTTGTGCTTATTTGAACTTGGCGCCGCCGGAGATGGTCAGCGTGTACGGGAAGGGGAGAATGAGCGTATCCCCTTCCTCAATCCTGACGAACACCGAGTAGCTGTCATCGCCGTCCTTGAGCTCGTAGAGCTTGGACGGGTAACTGTCTGCTGGGTCATTCACAGACCGAAGCGAGACAATGCCAAATTCATCCTCGGTTCCTGCCGTGGATAGAATGTAGGAGCCGGCGGGAATGTCGCGTCCGCCGATGTAGGTTCCGGCTGTCAGGCTTGCGGTCTTTTCGATGTGGCGCGCAACGATTTCGCTTTGCACCTCGGCCAGAAGCGCCACGAGCTGTTCGTCCTTCAAGAGGCTCAGGTCGGTTGTGTTTTCTGCCGATGCGAAGGCCATGGGCACAGCCAGCAGACAGACGGTCAGAATCAGGGCAAGGATTTTCTTCATGCTGCATCCTCCGTTCACAGTGAGTTTTGTGATTCCATCATACCTCCGTAAGGCATGATGATTGTCTGCGAACGCTGACAGCTTCATGAAAGAATGAAATGGCTGGGAGCCGCGTGACTGAGATTCTGTCTCGCACAAATTACACGCCCCTTTATGAAGGCAATCGCCCTTCAGAAAGGAGCTGTGCATATGAAATACAACAGCAGAATCACCGGTCAGATCATCGGTCGCCTCAGGACGCAGCGCGGCATGTCGCAGGAGGTTCTCTCCGGGCTCGCCGGAGTGGCGCGCAGCCATCTGGCCATGATTGAGACCGGCAGCAAAAACGCCAACGTCGATACGCTCTGGCGAATCGCAGAAGCGCTGGACATGCGGCTCAGCGAGCTGATTCAGCTGGTCGAAGCGGAGCTTGAGCGTCAGGAACGGGCGCAGGGCTGACAGCGAAATGCGCATAAGCCTTGTGCATCTCCCGCATAGAACAGCGAAGCCCCTGCGCGTCCGCGTGCGAAAGGAACGCAGGCGGCAGAGGGGCTTCGCTGTTTCTCCCAATGATCCCTGGGACAGGGCGTAATCCGAAACGGTATTCTGACAACCGCAGAGCCTGCTCTGCATTACAGGGGCTTGGGGGCTGGGCCACCAACAAGCAGAGTGCAAAAAGTCCGACAATTGCCCTGCTTGCGAGTATTGATTGCAACTACTGCCTTACCGGGATGATGATCTTTTCGACAGACAGCTCTTTCCCGTTGATCGTCAAAATGGCAAGGGTGGTTTCCTGATCGAATCGTCTTTTGCCGCAGTTGCCTGGATTCAGCCAGAGCCTGCCGTCGATCATCTGTTCGGCGTATTTGTGGGAATGGCCGAAGATGACCACGTCAATATCGTGAAGCACCGAAGGGACAAACTTCTTGTTGTGAACAACGAAGAGGACGCAATCCTCAATCTGGATGGTGATGCTCTCCGGCAAATGCTCCGCCCACTCCTTGTCGTTGTTGCCGCGAACGACATAGAGCGGAGCCAGAGCGGAAAGCTGATCGAGAATCTTCTGGTTGTTGATGTCGCCGCCATGGATGATGGCGTCACAGCCGACGACGATCTGAATGACTTCCGGGCGGAGCAGACCGTGTGTGTCGGAGATAACTGCGATTCGTTGCATGAGGATACTTCCTTTTCAGCCATGAGCATTAGTCTGCCTGCAAGCTATATGATTGTTCAATGATTTCCATGACCCGGTTAATGTCCGAGGTGTGTTCCATGAACAGCTCAACATCACCATTTCCCCAGCGGCCTACTCCGGTGATGTCACGGCATATGCCGTTGGGATCAACCACTTGGCTAAACTTCATGTTGACGGAGATGCGCAATCGCTGCTTCTGCACAACAACATCGGCGAAATTCGTATCCAGTTTGTACGCGATATAAAGCTTCTTATATTCCCGCTTTACGTCAGGGGACAGATTCATGATTCGTCTGTCCAGTGTCTCAAACAATACCCTGGTAAAGGCGTTCAGATCGTAGCTCTCAAGGCTGTATTTGGAAGCAGACTTTCCGACCTCTGCATAAGGAGCTAGTTCTTCTTCTGTCAGCGAAGGGTATGGCCAGATCTTGATCGCCTTATCGGCAAGCAGCTTTGCTCTCTCCTGGATGTGTGATTCATTCCAATGCGTCTGCTGAACCAGATAAGCATTCAACCGGAGTGCGCTCTCCTTGAAGCCGCCGGTCATATTCAACTTGTCTGTAAAGGAACGGTCGCTCATTTCGGAATTGTACAGGGTCAGCGTCAGATTGCCGATGGTATGAAGATAGGTCTTCTGGATTTCCTTCCAATTCGTTCCCAGTTCTTTCTGCCACTCAGCGGAAAGACTGGCATTTTGCGGCATGATATGTTCGATTGTGTAGTTTTCAATCATGATCGATGTTCTGTTGTCAATATTTTCCAGACGACTGAGAATATAGTTTCTCGCGCGCATGGAGTAAATATCACGCGACATAAACGCGGCGGTGAATTTTTCATCATCCGGGAATTCCTTGTAGGTATCCTGCAGAATGAAAAATGCTTTGACAGAGTTCATATAGTCATCTGCATGGATGGCGTTTTTGAAGGTGGCGAACGTTTTGTTCATCGAGTTCGTGGCGAGATTGCAAATGCTTCTCCTGAGCACATAGCTGATGCAGAGACGAAGAATTTCTTTGAGGTTATCTTCCGTGATGGTACCCTCCGCGCAATCCTGATGAACCTTGAGAAGGAACGGATAGGAAACCTCCATGCGCAGATCAACAATGTCTTCATAAAGATGTTTGAGTTCTGCGCTTTTGCTTCGCTTGAACACGATATCCGTGTAGAAGCGGGCATATGTGAGCAAGTCCTGGCAGAGTTCTCGGATGGTGCTGAACTCGCAATTCAAATGGTATTGCTTGAATTCTTCATAGACATGTTCCTGCTTGGGGATGCGGGCAAGCTTCATCGTCAGATAATGGCGGAAGAAGCTATCCATATCCGAGCCTTGCGTCTCATAGACGAATAGCTGCTCCATGGGGCGCCAGAGATGCTCGTACACATAGGCTTGCTCTAGAGGCTCAAGACCCATAAGGACGTAATTGCGGATCAGGTCCGACTCAGAGAGCGCTTTGCCCGTAGAATTCAGGCTCTCAAAAATCGCTTGTGCATCGTCCATGGTTCTATCCAGCGTGATATTGACAATCTGCAGCTTCCCGATGGATTCATATACCGCCGCAGGCAACAGGCTCTGTTCGGCAATTTTCTCTGAGAAGAATTTGTAGTTATCCAGCAGACGGGACTTTGTACCGTCCGCAATAGGCTTTGACTCCACAAGGCGAATCAGAATGTCGCGGTCTGTTTCGGTCAGTAGGAGCTTATACCGCTCGTCGCCAGCCTCATACTCGTTTTTCAGAAGCATATTGTCGATGCGTTTGTAATTGATGGATGTATCTTCGGGATGCGCATGCGCATAATCCCGCAGAGCGATCAAAAGCAGAGTGAGCGTTGTCATTCGCTGCTGGCCATCAATGATCATATACTTTTGTACGCCGGTGGGCATCGCCTGCTCTGCGATGTTGACAATGGAACCCACGAAATGGCCAACTCTGTTCTTCTTCTGCATGTCCACGATGTCGTTCCACAGTCGGCGGCATTGATCCGTATCCCAGCTGTAATACCGCTGATACACCGGGATCAGGAATTGCTTATTTCCGTTGAGAATCTCGAAGATATTTCCCTTTCGTGCATCCATATTGTGGTTCTCCTCAAAGCTGTTTGCTCAGTCGTTTTTTGGATTATGCCATTGCAGCGTTGTCTGTCCACAATTCACACTGACTGATGACCGTGTTGATGGCGAAATCATAATCCTCCGGCGGATAGCGATGCTTCTTAAGCAGACGCTTGACCATCTTGCGCATCGCTGCGCGGGCTGTTTCTTTTTTCTGCCAGTCGATGGTGCGATTGGTGCGGAGCATCTCGGTCAGCTCTTTGGTCAGGGCGATCAGCTCGTCGTTCTGATAGAAATCTTTGATGTGTTCCGGTTTTGTGATCGCGTCGTAGAAAGCCAGTTCTTCTTGGGAGAAGCCGAGCTTCTGACCGTTCTTGTACAGGTTGGCGATTTCCTCTGCGGTTTTCAGCAGCTCCTTAATGACCTCTTCATTGGTAATCAGGCCATTGTAGTATGCGTTCATCAGCTGCGAAATTTTTTCTGAAAACTTCTGGGACTGCACCACGTTTGTCCGCTTATACAGCGACACTTGCTCCGCCATGAGCTTTTTCAAAATCTCGACGACGATATTCTTCTCCTTCATCCGGGAGATTTCTTCCAGTACGGCGGGATCAAAGAGATTGAAGTTCTCTCCGGCGGTTTTCTTGCTGTCAAATAGGCTGATTACGCCTTCACTCTGCACAGCAGCTTTCAGCAATTCATTGATCTCATCGTTGATCTCTTTGAGCGAGAGCGTTTTGCCGCCTTTGCCACCGTATGTGATTTTGATGATGGTGGAGCGGATGGCTTCCATATAGGCGGCTTCATGGCGCTCGGTTTCTGTGGTCATGCTGGAGCACAGCGAATGCGCCTGCTTGAGAAGCAGCGCTTCCTTCTGGAACAGATCCTTGCGATCCGGCTTGCGCGCATCCAGAATGAAGTTCACGCCGCCGGTGATGAGCTTTGCCATCTCAAGAGGAGAACCTCCGATAAAGCTGCTGAAATCAAAGCCATGCAGCAAGTCCTTGCAGACCTGCAGCTTCTCCTGAAATTTGGGATAAGCAACCTTGGCGATGTTCATGTCACCGTATCTGGATTGGTCGCGCTTGGTGTATTCCTTCATCGCGGCTTTCAGCGCCGAGGCGATGCCGACATAATCGACGATGAGGCCGCCCTCCTTGTCCTTGAACACGCGGTTGACGCGAGCGATGGCCTGCATCAGATTGTATCCGTGCATCGGCTTATAGATGTACATGGTAGCCAGCGAGGGCACGTCAAAGCCGGTCAGCCACATATCCACCACGATGGCAATTTTCATCAGGTCGTTATTATCCTTGAACCGGCGCGCCAGCTCATCCTTATGGGCTTTTGTGCCGATGATTTTCTTCCAATCCTCCGGGTCGTTATTGCCGCCGGTCATGACCACACCCAGCTTCTCTTTCCACTCCGGCCGAATCGCAAGGATTCTGCGATAGATTTTCATGGCGATGGGGCGGGAATAAGCGACAATCATCGCCTTGCCGGTCAGCAGGTTTGCGCGGTATTTTTCATAATGCTCCACGATGTCATCGCACAGCGATTCAATCGTTGCGTCAGCGCCCAGCACGCTTTCCATCTGCCCAAGCATCTTTTTGCTTTTCTCGATGGTTGCCGCGTCAGACTGCTGCTCGAGCACGTCATAGGTGGAGTCGATCAGATCCAGCGTATTCTGATCCAGCTTCAGGTGAACGACCCGGCTCTCATAGTATACCGGGCGGGTTGCGCCATCCTCCACAGCTTGGGTCATATCGTAGATGTCGATATAGTCGCCGAACACCTCGCGGGTGTTGCGGTCTTTTGCAGAAATCGGCGTTCCGGTAAAGCCAATAAATGTCGCGTTCGGGAGGGCGTCGTGAATAATCCGGGCGTTGCCGATGACCGTGTGCGCTTCCTTTTCCCCCTTGTCATTTTCGGATATGACGATTTTCTCATCAAAGCCATACTGCCCGCGGTGCGCTTCATCCGCCATCACGACGATATTCCTGCGCTCGGACAGCGGCCTCTCCCCGCGCTCAAACTTGAACATGGTTGTGAAGATGATGCCATTCGCGCTGCGCCCATCCAAAAGGGATTTGAGGTGCTCCTTGCTTTCCGCTTGAACCGGGGTCTGCCGGAGGAAGTCCGCGCACTGGGAGAACTGCGCATACAGTTGATCGTCCAGGTCGATGCGATCCGTCATGACGACAATGGTCGGGCTCTCCAGCGCGCTTTGCAGCAGATGCGCATAGAAAACCATGGACAGGGATTTTCCGCTGCCCTGCGTGTGCCAGAACACGCCGCCTTTGCCGTCGGTTTTCTCCGCAATCCTTGCCTTCTCAATGGCCTTGCGCACAGCGAAGTACTGATGATAGCCCGCCAGCACCTTGAAGCGCCCCTGCCCGCTGCCGGAGAAGAGAATGAAGTTCTTCAGAATATCCAGCAGGCGCTCCTTCTGAAACATGCCCTCATAGAAGGTGTCGAACTGGGCATAGGCGTTGTTTTCATAGCTGCCGTCCTTCGTCTTCCACTCCATGAAGCGATCCAGCCCCGAGGTGATGGTGCCTGCCTTGTTGGAGGAGAGGTCGCTGATGACACAAATCGCATTGTAGTAGAACATGGAGGGGATGTCCTGCATGTAATTGCGAATTTGCCGGTATGCGTTTTCTACGCCCGCTTCGTCCTGCGATGGACTTTTCAGCTCCATCAGCACCAACGGAAGGCCGTTGATAAAGAGGATGATGTCCGGGCGGCGATTGTTCCCATTCTCAATGAACGTGAACTGATTGACCACATAAAATGTATTCAGCTCCGTATGCGCATAGTCAATCAGCCGGACGATGGAGGCGCGCTCCTCACCCCGGACGAAGAACTTCACCGGGACGCCGTTTTGCAGATAGTCTGTGAACACAGCATTCTTCTGAACTAAGCTGCCGCTCTCAAAGCTGCGCAGCTTTGAAATCGCCTCGTCGATGGCCTCTGCGGGCAGACTGCGATTGATGCGCACAAGGCTATCCCGCAGGATAGCATCCAGCAGCGGGCTGGTGTAGTCCCGGTCGAGGTCCGGGGCATAGAGATGCTCATAGCCCATATGCTCGAACAGCTCAATGATGGCCTGTTCGTATGTATCCTCGGTGAAGAAACCTGGCATATTCGACCTCCGTTCATGAGTAGGGTGAAAATGGATGATAAACGATCATTTAGCGGCTTAAAGATCAACGTTTAAGACATCAATCTCACCAGACATCAGCTTTGGTAGCAAATGATCTCTCAAAGTGACCAAAGACCGATTCTGTTCCTCCAATATTCTTTGTTGTTCAAAGATGGAAGTGCAGAAATCGTTAAATCTGGCGATGGTGTCTGTATCAGGAATGACAGCAGGAATGCCTTTCATGGTGCTGCCAGATACCTCTTTGAAAGTTGAGCCAGAAGCCATACTCTCAATGATCGGGAGATTGTGTTTCAAAAAGTAATACACAAATGCTGTCCCGATCTCCGGCTTGGGAACAATTGACTTGAAACCCTGATTGGTTGTTACCTCACCGGTTGCAACAGCAATATAGCCGATGGGCGCACGAGATGAGAACAAAACGGTTCCTTCCGGCATAATGGCTGCGCTACTGTTCTTCAAGCCAAGTTCCGTAATGTCATTTTCGCCATGTGATATAAATTTTGACTTGTTAATTGATAGGTCTTTCGGGGTTATCCATGCAATGCCAGTATCCGTGTAATACTCAGGTTTTGCTTTAGAAGGAGTACTTCCTCCAACAACTGTGCCAAGATCACTGATAGTCCCCATTGCCCATTCGGGGTCAGCATTAGCAACAAATAATTCCTGAAAGAAAGCCTGAGCTTGCAGCTCTAAATGATCGTTTATCTTTTCATTGAGTTCAATCTTTGCATCGAGACTTGAAATTATGGAAACAACCTTATTCTGTATTTCCAAGGTCGGCATAGAAATGATTTGCTTTGCAAGAGTCTTTACTGAGAGCCCCGGTTGCGCAGATTGTCCAGAAAGCCGTCCTAAATCCATTTGAGAAAGATGATAGGCAAGATAATGGGTATTGTGCTCCTTGTTGGCACATACCACAACAGCATGTTCCGTCATATACGCTTCACCGGTGAAATACCGAACATTTCCGCAGAAAGCGCCTTGTCTTCCAATTATTGCACAGTCACCTTTGAAATTGGAATGGTCGGTATAGCCACGAAGTCCATTTCCTCCATATACAGGGTATTTCCCTTTGCTTGATACTTGCTGTGAAGGAATGCCTTTTCCGCTGCTCAAGCGAGAACAAACGTCTGCTAACTCATACTGCTTGTACATTGGGATTTAGTTAACCTCCTATCCGATATATTTTCTGTGTGCCAGCTTCACATTCTGTTGCTTCACCATGGCGTAGTGCATGGTCGTATCGATCTTCTGATGCCCCAGAAGCTGCTGCACCTGCTCGATGGGCATCCCCTTATCTATGGCTGTCGTAGCCATCGTCCGGCGGAACTTGTGAGGATGAACCCTTGGAAGATTGAGCCGTTTTCCAAGCTCTCGCAGCCGAACCTCCACGCCGCCGATCATCAGGCGTTCATGAGGCGCTTTGAGGGAGACAAACAGCGCCGGGTCATTGTCCGTGCGGCTGTCGAGGTAGTTCTGTAAATGAATCTTTGTCCTCGCGTCGAAGTATACCAGACGCTCCTTGTTTCCTTTGCCGAATACCACACATTCCCGCTCATTGAAGTTGATGTCCTCCCGGTTCAGTGTGACCATCTCGCCAACGCGCATCCCGGAGGACGCGAGCAGGTCGATAATCGCCAAGTCTCTGGTCGTTGCGCAGTGGTCGCGCATCTGTTCCAGCGCCTCGTCCGTATAGGTATCCTTGATGACCTTGGCCGTTTTGACCTTGTGAATCCGGCGAACAGGGCTTTTCACGATGAAGTCTTCATCCTCCATCCAGGAAAAGAAGCTGGACAGGATGCGCCGGATATTGTCAATCGTCACCTTGCTGGATTTACGCTGAACCTGATAGTTTGTCAGGTATTGCCGGAGGTCGTCCGTGGTCACCTGCTGTGGGGATTTTCCGATGTCCGCAACCATGGTCTCAATGGTCTTTCGGTAATAGGTTAGCGTTTTCTCCGAACAGCCCTCTGTTCTTTTGGCTACGATGAAGGCCTCGATGCCATCCTGCTCAACGGCCTTTGGCGCTTCGTCCTGCCGGATAACAGCCAGCCCGTGAAACGTATCCTCCAATACATCCCGCAGTTTGAGAAGCTGTTCATTGTTGAGATGAGGCAGCATCCTGCGCTCGATCTCCTGGATGATTTCGTCGTTCATGATATATCTCCTTCAAGCTATAAGAGAACGACAATCAGTGGCAGTTTCTCTGGTGGAACTCTCGCCACTGGTGAGAGTTTGGAACTGGAAACGATCATTTAGCAGCTTAGAGCTGGACGGCAGAGACATCAATCTCGCCGGACATGAGCTTGGGCAGGAGTGAATCGCGGAGTTCAGCCAATCGTGTGTTCTCTCGCTGGCGTGTTTTGATCATCTCAAACATTGGAGCGGTCGCAGAGTGAAATGACACTAATTCTGCGTCTGTTGGAATAACAAACGGCATAGCTTTTATGATTTTTGAATTAACTGCCGTGGCAATGGATGAGGTACTACCCATCGTTTGATAGTTGAAATCCTTCAAGTAGCAGTACAGATACTCGTTGATTTCGGGCTTGTCTGTTTTGAAGTGTGCAATGGCTTCGTTGGTCACCATTGCGCCATCGGTAATTGCAACACGACCCACTGTCAGCTTGAAACTGAGAAGTACAGTGTTATCAGGAACAACTTTGATATTGAATTTATCCACGGATTCATGGGTCAAGTATTCCGAACTGTCTGCGATGTACATACCGCATCTTCCCATATCGGAAATTGACACCCAAATGCAATCAGTAGGATTCATGGAAAACCACTGTGCTTCCTTGCGCGGCGGAGTCTTACCGATTGAAATATCAAAGTATTCATCAGCGCGGCACTCTCGGCGGGCATCATTGTTGTTTTCAACAAACATTTGTCGATATAATGCCATTGCTTGCTGCTCTAAATGATCGTTTATCTTCGAAGAGTTTATAATCATATTATCAAGGCACTCTAGCAATCGAACTTCACGTCTTTGCCTATCAACATCCGGCAAATCAACCTCAATAGCATATATTGCATATCGATCTGTTGAAGGAATAGCTGAACCGCTATCCATGCTGTTTATATCATAGGTTAAGAACTTGTAATATGCCCATTTAATACACAGCAGTTCTGGATGAAGATTGATAGCATAGAAAGCTGTGTCTATCACTGAAAAGGGAACAGCAGAATAATGTACACCTCGGTACGCACCTTTACGCCCCAAGATGAATGAGGGTTGATTGCAAAGTGGGGATAAATCGCTTGTTCCTATTTGACCATTTGTTCCATATACTGGATACTTCCCGTTTGTTTTTTCCTTATCTCGAATAGGTTTTCCGTATTCAAGAGAAATTAGTTCTCCCCACTTATAAATCATACCCAATCGCCCCCAACTTCTCCCGAATCTCCTTTTCCAGCTCATGCGATTTGGCAAAGAGTTCGGATAGCTCGGAGGTCAGGCGGGTCATTTTCTCCTCGAACGGCTCGCCGTCCTCCTCCTGCTCCTCAATGCCCACATAGCGCCCCGGCGTGAGGATGTAGTCCTGTTTGGCAATGTCCTGCGTCGTCACGACTGCGCAGAAGCCCTTTTCATCCTCAAGCGTACCGGCGGCATATGCCTTGTAGGTGTCGGCGATTCTCGCAATGTCGGTATCCGTCAGCTCGCGCAGCTTGCGGCTCACCATCGTGCCGAGCTTGCGCGCATCGATGAACAGCGTCTTGCCCTGCTGCTTTTTCTGCTTGTTTAAGAACCACAGGGAGACGGGAATCTGCGTTGTGTAGAAGAGCTGTGTCGGCATGGCGACGATGCACTCCACCAGATCGGCGTTGATGATGTTTTTCCGAATCTCGCCCTCACCGCCGGATTGGGAGGAAAGGGAGCCGTTGGCAAGCACCATGCCAATCTTTCCGCCGGGCGCGAGGTGGTAAATCATGTGCTGGAGCCATGCAAAGTTGGCGTTGCCCGCCGGCGGATTGCCGTATTTCCAGCGGGGATCATCCTTCAGCTTGTCTGCGCCCCAGTCGGAAAGGTTGAAAGGCGGATTGGCCATCACAAAATCTGCGCGCAGGGTCGGGTGGCGGTCATCCAGGAATGTATCCGCTGCGTATGCGCCCAAATCCGGCTCGATGCCGCGGATGGCCAGATTCATCTGAGCCATCTTCCAGGTGGTCGGGTTGGAGTCCTGCCCGTAGATCGAAATGTTGCTGATGTTCCCGCTGTGGTTCTCAACGAACTTTGCGGACTGCACGAACATGCCGCCCGAACCGCAGCAGGGATCATATACGCGCCCCTTGAACGGCTGGAGCACCTCCACCAGCGTCCGCACCACGCAGGAGGGCGTGAAGAACTCGCCGCCCCGCTTACCTTCCTGCTCAGCAAACATGGAGAGGCAGTATTCGTAGGTACGGCCCAGAATATCCTTTTCGCTTCCGTGCTCAATCATCTGGATATTGGTGAACAGATCCACCACGTCGCCAAGACGGCGCTTATCCAGCTCAGGCCGCGCGAAATTCTTCGGGAGGATATCCTTTAGGCGCTTGTTCTCCTTTTCAATCGCGCGCATGGCATCGTCGATGACGGTGCCAATTTCCGGGGTGTGCGCCTTGGCGGCGATTTCGCACCATCTCGCGCCTGCGGGGACGAAGAAGATGCCCTCGGAGGTATACTCGTCCCTGTCTTCCTGGAAACCATCACCCTCAGCAAGCAGCTCCTGATATTTATCATCAAAACGATCAGAAATGTATTTCAGGAAAATCAATCCCAGAACGACGTTTTTATACTCGGACGCATCCATATTGCCGCGCAGGACGCAGGCAGCATCCCAGATTTGCTTCTCAAATCCAATGTTGGCGGTATTCTTCTCAGCCATGGTTCGTTGCCTCCACGTGAAGATTTTGCGTTATTCCATGATTGTGTGATCCGGTGGTGTGATTTCCATGATGTCGCCAATGTCAACACGAAGAGCATGGCATATTTTCACCAGTACTTCCATGCTGACATAGCTGTTGTTGCCTAATTTCGTGATGGTAGCCGGGCTTAATCCCGCGACCTGCTGCAGATCCTTTTTCTTCATATCCAGGTCAATCATCAGTTTGAACAGTTTCTTGTATGATACGGCGGTGCACATAGGTTGTACCCCTTTGCTGTGAGATACTTCTATTATATCAATTCACTTCACAAATGCAAGCATATCGATGAATTTGTAGGTTCGCACACTGTGGGCTTGCCCACATCAAACCCGCTGCAAAAAAATTTGCAAAAGAAATTTCAGAAACTGAAATTTTGACCCCTCTTTTTTCTAGGGATACCCCTTATAATTGCGCCCAAACCATCCACGTCATCCCCGTTGACCAAAAT
>ENA-ORPH01000696-ORPH01000696.1-human-gut-metagenome-genome-assembly--contig:-NODE-696-length-35832-cov-7.128630_pt1 | contig 35832 bp, 30 predicted proteins | sample MGYA00242142_ERZ509074 | MGnify/ENA primary metagenome ERZ509074 (study PRJEB26280, sample SAMEA2338724) | human gut metagenome | biome: human gut; feature: human-associated habitat; material: faeces...
ATATTTCAGGGAGTAAGTATTCTTTTGTTTAAGATGGTATTTACATTTTATTGCAGACGTATATCAGTCAAGGCAGATAGGAGGAAGTATGTTAAGATTCAGAAAGGCTGCAGCATTGGGACTTGCAGCACTTATGACAGTCAGTTCACTCGGCACTTTGCAGACAGTGGGAGCATCAGGGCTGCCAACTACACAGGGACATGACAAGTATGTCAACAAGAATGTGTTTGATGTTATATCAAGTGACACATTTGGTACAAAGGAGCTGGAAAGCCCATTATTTGATAAGACTAAGGGTTCAAGTGATATCACAGATTTACAGGTTCCTACGCTTGCATATGATGATACAAGTATAGGTCTTGTGTGGCAGAAGCCAGAAAAGTACGATAATGTAGCAGATTATAAGGTATACATAAATGGTGAGTCTGCCGGTACAGCAAGAGAAAATTACAAGGTAAACGCTGCATGGGCAGCAAAGTATATGGAATCATTCTATGATTACTATAATACACAGGGTAAGAGCGATGTTGAGATGGTTAATGTAGATATCCATGCATACAGAGCAACAGGACTTAAACCAGATACAGAGTATACATTTAAGGTAGTAGCTGTGGACAAGGATGGCAAGGAACTTGGAAGCGCTAAAGAGATAAAGCAAAGAACAACTAAAGCACCAGAGGTTGTTAATATCAAGGATTTTGGTGCAGTTGAAACAGAAGGCTACACATCTTACAATGATGAGATTAATGCAGTTATAGAGAGTAACACAAAGGCTATCCAGGCGGCAATCGATGCATGTCCTGAGGGTGGAAAGGTTGTTATACCTGAAAACTCAGATGGAAAGGTTTTCGTCAGTGGTGCTGTATGGTTAAAGAGTGATATGACACTCGAGGTTAATGGTACATTATGGGCATCACCTAACAGTGACCATTTTGAGATAGGTTTTCTCATGTATCCATTCTACACAGATACAAGAGGCTGGGGACTTGTCAATGCGATGACAGCAGATGAGTCTAATCCTATAAAGAACGTAAGAGTAACAGGAACAGGTACTCTTTATGGTAACGGCTGGAAGTATGGTGCCGGTTCAACTATATACGAAGATGGTTATACATCTAACAAGGGTAAGAATACTCAGGCTGGTGATCCAACAGACACTGAAAACTGGGGTCTTCCAAGATATGTTGGAGGCGGTAATGTAAATGTATTCTATCAGGGTATCCAGTCAAAGGATTCAGCATATAAGTACCTTAAGAATACAGGTAAATATGATGAAGCCAAGCTTAACGCAATATTTAGTGCAAAGACAGCAGATGAAGCAAAAAAAGCAACAGAAGGAGTATCAGGACAAGACCTTAAGTTTGCTTATGCAACACGTTCAAGTCTTCTTATTATGAGAAACTGTGAAAATGTTTATGTTGGTGATATCTCTATCGAGAATCCATCAAACCATTCAGTTAATATTCTTGATTCAAGAAATATAGCAACAACTAATGTAAAGGTATTCTCATATGATGGTAACAACGGTGACGGTCTTGGATATGGCTGTTCACAGAATGTAATCTGCTGGGGTAACTTTACAGATACAGGTGATGATAACTTAGGTTTTGGTTCGTCAGTAGGTATGGGCGCAAGAGATTCAGAAATCCAGACAAACTCAGAAGTATGGATGTTTGATAACTTCCTTCGTGAAGGTCATGGTGGTCTTGCAGCAGGAAGCCACACAGGTAATGGTATTCAGGATGTTCTTTTTGAAGATACAGTTATGAACCATATTGATATGGCATTCAGATTCAAGTCAGCACCTACTAACGGAGGTTTCGGTGCTAACATAACTATGCGTGACTGTGCAGTAGCTGATACTAATCAGGGCTGGGTATTCACAACAAGCTATGGTGATCCTAACTCAGCATCATCTACAGAACATGCTGAAATCGGTGAGTTCTATAACTTTGCATCATACAATGTTTCAGTATATGGTGCTAACCATAACACAATACAGGTACTTGCAGATATTGATCCAGTAGGCAATACAAGCAAGCCATTACATTCACACCACAATATGTATTTCCAGGATATTACATTTGGTAATGTAGGTTCTAATGGTTCTTACAAGAACAAGAATGGCTGGGAAACACTCATAGGCTGTGACAATTCAGTATTCTACAATGTAAAGACAGTATCATATAACAAGAAAGCAGAAAGTAAGAAGACTGACAAGGCATGGAATAACATCCAGTATTGTAATAATCTTATATTCCAGGGAACTACATGGGATTCACTTAATGCATGTAAAGATAATATGAAAGCTGCTATGAGTGGAATAACTGTAAAGGATAACACAGTAAAGGCTGAGAATTATAAAGAAACACCAGAAACACCAGATAACCCAGATACAGGTGATAACAAGCCGGATGCTGGTACAACAACAGAGTGGACGGCAAGTGTTGATGAATGTGCAGATTTCTTTAATGATGCGGTAGCTGCAACAGAAGGAAAGACAGATGCTATCAAAACAGTACCTAAGGTAGAAACAAAGAACACACCTCATAACATTGGTTATCTTTATGATAATGAACATAACAAGGGTAAGACTTCATATCCTGGATTAGAACAGGGTTATGCTTATACTAACTGCGATATAGCAGGACTTACTAAGCTTGTATTACCAGTAAACAGACAGACAGATGCAGGAACACAGAATGTTTCAGTACGTCTTGATTCTAAGAATGGTGCAGAGATTGCAAAGGCAACACTTAAAGGTACTAAGGCAGATGGTTATATAGATTATGAGATGGATGTAACACTTCCAGAAGGAACAGATACAACTAAGCCTCATAAGATATTCGTAGTATTTACATCAACAGGCAACACAGCTAACTATATTGCCAATGTAAGAGATCTTAAGGGTATTAAGACAGCAACAGCAAAGGCAGCAGACAGCAGAGCAGCAGCTAAGGAGTCAGTAGACCTTACAAAAGGTCTTACAGAAGGAACAGAATATAACAAAGACAGCGCATATGCTACAGTTTCTACACTTGAAACAGCAGGTGTTAATGTACTTTCAGAGTTATCAACACCAGAACAGCCAGTAACTATAGATGGTGTTAAATATACACAGTTTGTACAGGCATCTACACCAGCTAACGCAGGTGGAGAGGTTCCTGGTAAGGGTACAGCAACATATGTATTTAAGGCAAAGACTGATTGTTCAGTTACATTACATAACAGAGCAACTGCAAAGGTATGGTGGTTTGTAGAATCACCTGATGGAGCTAATGTAACAAATAAGGCAACAGGAACAACAGTAGATGATATTATGACATTTAACTTAAAGGCAGGTAAGACATATTACTATTACTGCCAGGGTTCTAAGCCAATGGTATATGGTATATACTTAAACGCACCAGTAGCTAACGCAGATTCTCTACTTAAGGAAGAAACAGCAACAGGTGGTTCAGGTAGTGATACACAGGAAGCTTCAGACAAGTCAGTTAAGCTTACATGGACAGCTGTTGATAACGACACGGAAGTGTATTATGGAGTAGATACATATGTTGATGGTGTAAAGGTTGATATGATTGACGGAATTAAAGATACATCCGTTGTTATTGACAGATTATCATCAGGTGTTGAGTACACATTTATGGTATATGTAAGTGAAAAGGCCGATACAGCTAACAGTTTAAAGGCAGGTAACAATAAGACATATCTTGGTAAGGCAGTATTCACAACAGATGGAAACAAAGATACATCAGCTATTGCAGCTGGCGATAACACAGAGGTTAAGCTTGCAAGTGCTATATATACATGTGCACAGGCAACATGGACAGGAATATCAAAAAATGATACAAGAGTACGTGGATATAAGATATATGCTAATGGCAAGCTTGTTAAGACACTGTATAACTATCAGATAAATAACTATAAGACAGCTAATAATATAAGTAATCAGGTAGGCCGTCTTACACCTGGTATTGATAACAAGGTTCAGATAGTTGCATTTACAGATGCAGGAGTAGAATACAAGTATCCAGAGGCAACAGTTAAGACACTTGAAAACTATGACTACAAGGCACCTGTATGGGGCAGCGATGCTAAGCTTACAGCTAAGGAAAATGAAGCTGGAGACATCGTTATAACATGGGATGCAGCGAAGGATGATACAAAGGTTGGCGGATACCGTGTATACCTTGATGGCATAGCTTATGGTTCTGATAAGTACTTTAATCCAGTTAATGGAGCAAAGACAACAGAAGAAACAACTTACACAATTAAGAAAGAAAATCTTCCAGAAGGCTTTAAGGCATCAGATGCCCACACAGTAACAATCCAGGCAGGAGATACATGGTGGAAGGCAGAAACTACTATGGGAGCTTTCGATAAGATGGCAGGCTTTAACTGGACTAACAAGGGTCTTAGCACAGCTGTTGAAAATTATAAGCCAGAGCCAGGCAAGCCAGATGATGGCAAGAAGGATGATACAACAGTAACAAAGCCAGACGATGGCAAGAAAGATGATACAACAGTAACAACACCAGATAATGGTAATAATGCAGCAGATGATGCAGCTACAGGCAGCACAACAGACACAACTGATACAACACCTAAGACAGGTGATACAAACGCTTCAATGTGGATGTTACTTGCAATTATGGGAATGGCAGGAATCGCATTTGTTACTGCAAAGAAAAGAAGTTTAGTAAGAAAGTAATAATGCTTACAGACTTAGAATACAAGTTGTATAAATGAAAATAATATAATGAGTAGTTAAAGAAGCTATTTTTAAGACTTATAACCGCAAGGTGGAGGCTTAAGAGTAGCTTCTTATCTTTTATTGCGCGATTAACGAACGAACAGTCATGCGAAGCAGGACGAAAGAGCGCGATAGCGCAGATAAAAGCTTTGACAGGACAGCATTTGCAAAAGAAGCAGGAATAAAGAGCGACAGTGTTGGATGAATATAGATGCTTCTTGATGGGGAAAGTGTGCTTGAAGTATCCTGCCATACTGGGGAGATATGTTAAATAGCACGGAAAGGATACCAAATAGCACGTCAATCTTGAAAGCTATAAGTACCTGTGATACATTAATAAAAATAGAAATGAGGAATTAATTTGATGAAAAAAATAGAGATTGCGGTATGTGATGATGAGCAGATATATATAGATAGAATAGTCAAATATATTGAGGTTTATTCTGAAGAATATGAGATAGATATTAATATAAAAACATATAATGCAGGTCGTGAATTGCTGGATGATGTAGAGAAAGATATATCAAAATTTGATATTATATTTCTTGATGTCGAAATGCCGGATATAGATGGTGTAGATACAGCCAGAGGTATCCGTAAGATTTCAGATGATGTAATAATATGCTTTATAACAAGCTTTGAGAGATATGCGATTGCAGCATATGGAGTTGAAGCTTTGGCTTATGTAGTAAAACCAGTTGTATATGCTGAGTTAAAGAGAGTGCTTTCAAGAGCAGTTGTTATGGTTCAGTATGCATTTGACCATAAAGAGGCAGAGGAACGTTATATAGAAGTGCCAGTTGCTAAAGATACAAGAATAGTTGATATACGCACTATACAATATATAGAAAAACGAAGAAACCAGTGTGTGTTGCATTGCGTTGATGGAGAAATATCATGTTATGAAACTTTAAAAAAGATATATGCAAAACTGGATAATAATATATTTATATATGTTCATCAGGGATATATTGTTAATTTTGATACAATAAAAGAAGTTAAAGAAAATGTAGTGTGTCTTGGTGATGGCATAGAAGTACCATTAAGCAGAAGTCACTATAAAATTGTAAAAAATAGACATATGAGTAAAATAAGAAGATTGTTGGAGGAAAGAAAATTAGAATAAAATTTTTATGGCAAAATAGGAGGTTATTGAGACACTATCTATAATTAGGGATGAGAATATCAATTGTAAATAATGCATCATTATACTCAATGTTTATTGTTCCACCACATTTTTCAACGGAATTGGTAACGCTGATAATACCAAGCCCATGTAAATGGTTTGATATAGAAGAAGGTTTGCTTGAAATAAAGCGATCTTCTCTTTTTTTGATTTTTTCGTGGTGATTATTTACACAATGTATAGAAAGATAAGTTCCAGCCTGAGTTATGGAAAGGTTAATATATCCGTTATCAATTTTGGAGGCAGCAGTTATAGCGTTGTCAAGGATATTGCCGAGTACTGTTATCAATGTAAAATCATTTATATATAAATCTGTAAAATCAAGCACAGTGTTAAATGTTACATCTGCTTCATCACATATCAGTTTTTTAGAGTTAAGGAGTGAAGACATGGTTGATGATGAAGAAGAAAAAATCTGTGTTTGACTGAGTTCATCACATATCTTAGATATATAATCATGAATTTGTTCATTTTTACATTCAGTAGAAAGATTGTCGATTATTAGGAGATGGTTCTTCATGTCATGTCTTAATGTGTGAAGTTGTTGCAACTTATTATCAATCTGAGTTGTATATTCAGCCTCCATAGCAGTTTTTTCAATTTGGATTTTATTCAGAGCATTTTCTTCAAGCGTAAAGGTGATTTTGCTGTATGTAGTCAGACTGAAAGTTATTATAAATGAAATTAATATGAAAAACATAGGAAGAAGCTGTTCTGAATTAAGAACAGAAGGTTCAGTTACAACAGGTGATATTGACAGAGTAATAATTGTAGCTATAGATATGAAATAATATAAAAATATATATGGCTTTGCAGTGCTTAATGATTTAATTTTTTTTGTATTAAAATACAAACAGGCAATAATATAAGAGATTATTATACTGGAAATAGTATTATAGTTTGTATATAGAGAATTGTTATATAATTGCTGGAAATCTTTAAATATAATCATGCGGATACCAAGTATTGCAATAGCAGATATATAGCTATATACATAATATTGTGCAAGTACATATAATCGTTTAGGTAGTTTCTGGTCACAACATATAAGAACTTGTGAGCAGGTTAAAATATCAATTATGTATGCAAAAGAATAAAGATTAAAAATATCATAAAATACTCTTGCTAATATAAAAAAAGGGCGAAAAATATTTTGAAGTGAATTATTTTTCGTATTAAATGTAACGAATAAATCTACAAGTAAAAATCCAAAAAAATCTCCTACTATATGAAAAAATATTGAATAAAAATCCATTTAAAATCCCCTTATAAAATCTGAATATTATTATACTGGATTTGAAAAATATGTCAATTATTACCGAATAGCACGGATTGGATACCAAATATCACATAGCTATTGTATTTATTATATTCAAATGTTATGTTTGATACAGGAAGGAGATGCGAGTTAATTAAACTTGATGGTGGTAGTTTTTGGGATGATTTGGCTTGTGGATTTGGGGAAGCCTTTGGATTAGAAAATGTTACAGCAAGTGAAATTGTTCAAGCTGCTGGAAGAACGTTAGGCGATTTTTATAATAGTATCTATCGTTTTTTTTAGTTTGATATTATAAATTAATAATTATGCATAATATTTGTCTGTTGTGTTTTAATAATATAACAGACAAATATTTTTGGAGTATAGAATGAATAAAAAACGTGATTTATTGGCAGTTATAATACTGCTTTTAGGAAAATATGTTATTCCATATATGATTGCATTTCCTTTGAAATACATATTAAGGAAAGATATTAGCAGTTTTCAAGGTCAGATATTAGATTTTGCTATTGTTATAATTACATTTGGAGTTATAGTAATATTATATAAAGATAGAATTATATGTAATATACGCGATATTTTTTCAAAGAGTTTTTTTAGCAATATATGGATATTATTATCAAGTACTTTAATTGTACTTCTTGCTAATATAACAATTTCCAGCTTGCTTATTAACTGGGGAATATCAAGTGATAATCAGGAAATTCTTGTTACAGAGTTACATAATAATTATATAATTCAATTTTTGTCAGTGGTAATTTTAGCACCAGTTGTTGAAGAGGCAATTTGCAGAGGTGTAGTATTCAGGATTATTAGTAAAAAAAGTATAATATTGGGGTTTATTATATCTTCAGTTATATATGCTTTACTTCATATAGATTTTCAGCTTATAAGTGATGGAATATCTGTTCTTCCTCTGATTTTACCATACTTTATATTAGGAGTTGGCTTTGCGAGTGTTTATTATAGGACTAAAAATATATGCTATTCAGTTTTAATGCATATGATGATAAATTTATTGTTTTTGCTTATGGAATTTTATTAAAGCAGGACAAAAATCAAAAGAAAAGAGAATTTGAAGTATGAAGTTATGCAACATAAAACAAAGAGATATTAAACCAGTCTACAATTACATAATCGTGATAGTATATTTTGCATTAACAATTTTTTTCGAGACTAATTATTCTAATATAGTATTAGCGAAAATATACGATAATATGTTGTTCTGGGATAAATATTTTGATTTTATATTTTATGGTAGTTTTATGCTGGTGTTTATAATTGTGTACCGGAAATACATTTTAGATTGCATAAAATGCTTAAATAAAGATTATTTTAAATATGTTGCCTATGCAGTAGTATTTATTATTGTAACAATGGTAATATCTGCAATTGCTTTGTCGGGGATGGGAGTAGGACAAAGTGATAATCAGGAAGCAATTAATCAAAATATATCTCATAATACGTTGATAACATATATAGTTGTAGTGTTTGCAGGTCCATTTGTTGAAGAATTGATATTTAGAAAGAACATATATACATTTATACGAAATATGGCAGGTGTTAAATGTGCGTTGGTATTTTCAGCATTAATATTTGCTCTTTACCACTGTGATATAGTGATTTTTTTGAATATGGAATTCAGTCAGATATTAGCAGTAATACCTTTATTTTTTATGGGGCTTGGACTGGCATATACGCAGGAAAAGACGACAGATATAGTGTGTCCTGTGTTAGTTCATATGATAATAAATGTTATTTCGTTAAGTTAAGAATAATTTAAAGTATAGAGTCAGTAAAAAAATATTGTGAACATTGTTTTAGTTGCGTAATATTACCTATTTCTGTCAAAAAAGTCCAATTTGTGCAATGTATATTGCAATTAGCTGCTTAAGTAGATACTATGATAATAAAATATGGCAGGATATTACCGCATCTGCATTGTATAATATAAAATATTATGACGACTTGTCAGACGTATATCTGAAGTATATGGAATTAGATGATACACAGATTAAAAGTAATAAGGATGTATATGAAAGTGAAAAAACTAAAATATATACATTATTATATAATAATAACAGTGCCATAGCTGCGATAAAAAGCAGTAACAGATATGTATTTGAATATCTGAAAGATAAGCAGTATAAAGAATATGACAGCGATAATATACATATTAAAATATTGATGAGTGATGGTTCTGAGTTAGGTATTCCAAAGAACAGATATAAGGAAGTTGAGAAAAAAGTTACAGAGTACAAGGGAGAAATGCGGTGATATTATATTTAGAAAGTCTGTTATTTATTGTTCTTGAAGTAATGTGCTGTATATTTTTTATAAATGTATTTGCATATAAACGATACGATAATAATTACATTAATTGCATTATTGTACTTGGCGAAGTTGTATATACATATATTGTTGCGCTGTTTATTGAAAATAATTTTGCGTTGAGGTAGTTTGTTTTTATCGTGGGAACAGCGTTTTTAATGTGCATTTATTATAAGCTACATATTATATCGGGGCTTGTTTTGGTGGGATTATATCAGTGTCTGCTGCTTGCCACCGATTATTTTGTTATGTTTATTATGATGGTGCTTTTTAATAATGCTTATCTTGGAAGTATTGAGCAGAATGTTGTCGGGCAGTTTCTTGTTGTCATAGCAAGAATAGTCCTTTTTATGTTTATTATTGTGTTGCAGAAATGGCTTGGAAAAAAGAACGGAATAATAAAAGAGCTTAATGATATTGAGCTGCTGAAGTTTATAATGGAGGAATATCGGACTATTATATCTGTAAAGAACACATTTGATGGCAGGATAATAAAGAAAAATGAAGAGTATATAAGCACTAAAAATGATACAGAGGAAGAACACGGCATAGGAATAAAGAATATAATAACAACAGTGGATAATTGTGGAGGCTCGTATTCAATCAGATATGATGGGAGAGAGTTTTATTTTTCTATAATGATACCTAATTAGTGGGAGAGATATTAATTGCGGCGGTTAGGTGTGCTTGGATTGTAGTTATTGTTTAGGGAAAGTCTCTAAAATGCTGTGCATGGCTCTGGACAATAGCATATTATACTTGAAATTATTATACTTTTAAGTATAATAAGTGCATAGATGTGAGAAGTGAATTTTGCAAATCTCATTATTTAATCAACAAAGGTTAAGATTGCTATTAATAATATTGTTATAAGTGTAAAAATATTTGCTTTAATGACAAGTAACATAAATAGTAACATATATTAATACGTGTAGAAATGGGAGCAGATATGGCAGAATTTATATACAGACAGGAAGAAATGCAGACTTTGGATAATGAATATGCAAGAAAATGCAGTTCCTTTGTTGTGTTGTATGGTCGTAGAAGAGTTGGTAAAACAACACTTATATCTGAATTTATAAAAAATTTCAATAATATATAGCTGTTATGTTTATGATTTCTTATTTTGCCAAGGAACGTTATATCACCAAAATCGTATTATTTGGTTTGCGTAAAAGCGTGTCGTATAGTGTGTAGCAGATATTGGAAGGATATACCAGATATCAGATATTTTGAATAATAATCCATGTGTTTGTAATTAAGCAAATGCATGGATTTTTTTATATTGGATTTTGAAGTATCTATCTTTCGGGATATAGATGATTAAGGTTGATAAAATTATGAAAACTGGATATAATTATATTGTAAGGAAAGTAAGGAATGTATTACTTGGAAATGGAGGTTTATATATGGAATTAGCAAAAGTAACATCAAAAGGTCAGGTTACTATACCTATTGAAATTAGAAAGAAACTTGGAATTAAGAATGGTGATAAGATATTGTTTGTAGAGGAGTCTGGAAGAATATATATGATGAATTCTTCGATGGATGCACTTCTGGAAGCACAGAAAGCATTTGCAGGAGAGGCAGAAAGGCTTGGACTTAAAGATGATGATGATGTGATGGCAATGATAAAGGAAATCAGGGAAGAAAGCGTGGTGAAGTAGATGAGGATTATGCTTGACACTAATGTACTGATATCAGTATTGCTTTTCCTGGGGCTAAAATGAATGCGATGATGAATTATATATTTACACGCCATCAGCTTGTATTGTCATCCTAATGTGAGACTGGAGAAGCAAAGATAACAAAAGGGTATAATCTGCCATGTGATTATGTGATACATACTGTAGGACCGATATGGAATGGTGGAAGGAATAGAGAAGAGGAACTTCTTGCTAACTGCTATTTTAATTCCATGAAGCTGGCAATGGATAATGGAATCAGGTCTATTGCATTTCCTTCTATATCAACGGGAGTATATAGTTTTCCGGTTGAGTTGGCAGCAAAGATTGCAGTACATACAGTAAATAGGTTCTTGCAGGATAATCCGGATTGTTTTGATCTGGTGGAGTGAGTGCTATTTGATACTCATACTGAATCAGTGTATGAAGCTGAGGTTGATAAGATATATAAGCAACAGTAAAGTTTATAATTGGATTTAAGAGAAAAAACAAATTTATGGGGATAAATTATGTCAAATAGCTACGTTGATTATCAATCACAGAGAGGTCCTATAGGAACAACTTATTACAATGCTGTTGAAACAGGAATAAGCAACTTTATTAATAATGAAGAAAATTTATATCAGAATCTTCATGAAAAGGAAAAGTGAAAAATAATGACGGGCTAACACAGGAGCAGAGGGAGGCAATAAGAATAATGAAAAAAGCGTTTGAATAAAAAAAGTATAAAATCGAAAAAAATAAGTTGATAATTTTCAAAATTCTGCGTATAATAAAGGTACCAAGAGAGAGTTCTCTTCCTAGAGATAGGACACGAAGCATAAGGTGTTTGCTTCCGTTGCACTGGCAACGTAAAAACTTTGCATTTACTCTTAAGCATAGAGGATAATCAAGCCGTGCAGGTGAGAAGCCTGTGATTTGGTGGCAAAACACCATAACGAAACCAGTTTTTAGTTTTGATTTATTGAGAAACCTTTGATGAAAAGGTTTCTCTTTTACGTTAAGGAGAATTATGAAGTATAAATTACAGAATACAAGAATACTGACTCCTACAGAATTATTAACAATATTGTGTAAAAGTGCAGCATTGTATTCAGAGTATGCAGATACTACTTTATTGTTCATTTTTAGAGAGAAAAAGGCGGATGCATATGACTATTATGAAGTAAGATATGGGAAAAATAATTTTATGCATTTAGCAGGAATAAAAAGTGAAACATTAAGTGCAGTTGAGTTTTATGAGGCTTGTGAGAAACGAATAATAAAAAGGGAAGATTGTAATCCACGAAGAGATGCAAATACAATGTATGCAAAAGTGGCAGTTATTGAACAGATGTTGGATTTGCGAAATAGTAAGTGTTATAAGATAGGTGCTAAGGATCTAGTAACGAGAGACAATGATTTTGAAATGGCTACAGGTAATGCAAGTGGAGTGGTTGGATATGACTCAAGAATAAAGAAAAAAGGAACGCAAATTGTGGATGAGACAAAGGCTTCGATTCCAACGACATTGCTGAATAATCCTATCACAGATTATTGTACAAGACCGCAGAAAATAATGTTTATTTTGCAGAAGTATGATGGAGAAAGTACATATAACAAATTATTTTATGAAATAAAGAAAGAACTGTTTCAAGCTGAGAAAGAGTTTTTCTCAGATGAATTGAAAAAATTAATTGCTATATAATATATCAGCTATAAATATATTCGCCATGTGGTGACGATTTTATAAACAAAATCGTCATTGCATGGCGATTTTTATATTCAAAAGCAATGTATCATCTGCAATGCAAATACACATTGAAACTAATAAAATTTTATGGTAAAATTAAACCAATATTATTAAAGAAATAACAAAATGGTGTAAGACCACATAAACAGGAGGTTTTAAGATACAATGGAAGCATACAAGCAGGAATTTATAGATTTCATGGTAGAAAGTGATGTATTAAAGTTTGGAGATTTTACATTAAAGAGTGGAAGAAAATCACCATTTTTTATGAATGCAGGTGCATATGTAACAGGTACACAGCTTATGCGTCTTGGTGAGTATTATGCTAAGGCTATACACGAAACATATGGTGATGATTTTGATGTGCTTTTTGGACCAGCATATAAGGGAATTCCAATCAGTGTAGTTACAGCTGTTGCTTATGCTAAGTTATATGGCAAAGAAGTGCGTTACTGTTCAGACCGCAAGGAAGAAAAAGATCATGGTGCAGATAAGGGCGGATTCCTTGGAAGCAAGTTAAAGGATGGCGACAGAGTTATTATGATAGAGGATGTAACTACATCTGGTAAGTCTATGGAAGAAACAGTTCCTAAGGTAAGAGGAGCAGCAGATGTTACTATCGTGGGTCTTATGGTATCTCTTAACCGTATGGAAGTAGGTCTTGGCGGAAAGATGAGTGCACTTGATGAGATTAAGGAAAGATATGGGTTCCCAACAAGTGCTATTGTTACAATGGAGGATGTTGTTGAACACCTTTATAATAAGGAATGCGAAGGCAAGGTTGTTATAGATGATACATTAAAGGCTGCAATAGATGCTTATTATGAGCAGTATGGTGTGCGAAGCTAATAGCCGTAAAATAGTTTGATACAGTCGTCTTATAATAAACTTAATTAAATGAAGAAATGGAGATTAGTATGGAAGAAAAGTTATATAAAAAGATGAAGTCCGTAGGTGTATCCAATCTTGTGTTTGGTATTGTGACTATAGCATTTGGAATAGGTGCAGGTGTTATGATGATTGTTAATGGTGCAAGACTTCTTGCACATAAGTCAGATGTACTTTTTTAAATATTAGGATTAACTGCCTGGTATGGCATATATATATACATAAAGATGTAAAAGCTTGTGAGTTCTTTGTGATGTTGATATATGCTGTACCGGGCATATTGCGTTGTTAAGGTATATGCATATAAAGGTATAAGAGATAAAACATAGGTAGTAGAATTATGCAAATGAAATAAAAAACTATATAAACAAAATGAAAATAATTATATGAATAAAAATAATTGTGTAAACAAAATAAATAGAGTAAAAAGATGGACATAATAGAAGTATGAAAAAAGAATTCAATCATAAAGCAGTAATGAAGCTTTTGTTTATTATATATATGTGTGTTCTTGTGTATGTTGTGTTTTTTGCAGAGGCTATGGGAAGAACACCACAGGATGGTTATGTGTATAACCTTACACCTTTAAAGGAAATCAAGCGTTTTATGAAGTATATATGGGATAATGATGCCTTAGGAAGTGCGGCCAGACTTAACATATTTGGAAATATTATTGCATTTATACCATTTGGAATATATCTGCCATATACATCGGAATCAAAGCTTGGATTCATATCGACGTTTTTATATACATTCAGTTTGTCATTGACAATAGAGCTTGTTCAGCTTATAACGAAGGTTGGAAGCTGTGATGTGGATGATATAATACTTAATACTCTTGGCGGAGTTATTGGATATATATTGTGGTATATATACACAAAGTTAAGAAAAAAGTAAAATATCTTTCATTAATATTGTGCAGTTATTTTAGAGACAATATGCAAAGAAATCAAATATATTATATAAGGTTGGAGATTGGAATGAAATTATTTAACAAGTACAAATTCTCGGATAAAAGGCAGTCACTTGGTGGAATAATATCTACTATAATGGGACTTCTGGCATTGGCATCTTTGATATATGGTGTATATATTTCATTTAAGGCAGAAGGATATGCTGGACTTAAAGTAGGAAGTCTTGGACTTTTAAGCCTTCTTATATCGGTTATAGGAACTTTTATCGGACTTTTAAGCTTTAAAGAGGATGATAAATTCTATACTCTGTCAAAGGTTGGTTCAATGCTATGTGGAATACTTGCTGTATTTATGATAGCAGTATTTCTTATGGGATTATAGATAAAATAATAATACAATATTAAAAGTAAATAAAATAAAGAATAGTGTGGAGATAAATATGTTTGATGATAATGTAGCAGAGCGTTACGCGCTTGCAATTGAAAGAATAAGCCAGATTAATAATGATTGTGAAATAAAGAATAAAAGCCATGCGGATTACTTTTCTAAAGTATCTGCATTTATCATGCTTATGGACAGGTTAAAAACAGATGTTGAAAACAAAGCTTTTGATGATATGTCATTAGAGGAGCTTGATGAATATAATAATATTCTTTATGCAGATGTAGCTTGTGAAGCATATGATAAAAGCTATGCGAATCCACGCGTGTGTGCAAAGGCATTTGGTGAGGACACAGGAAAGCTTATGGCAATGGTATATATGGAGCTTCGTGGACTTATCGTGTATATGTATGAGAAGAGGCTTGCGGATGCTGTGGCAGTTATGGAGCTGTTCATAGAAATATACTGCATATTTGTTGATGCACAGGCAGAAGAGTCCGTAAGAAAAGAAAAAGGAATGGATATAGTAACAGATGAGCAGTATCGCCAGTTAGGAGAAGCTGTTTACTGGTATGTAAGCGATTATAGTGATGATTTTATTGAGTACAGGATAAGGGAGCTTCTAGATCCATCGCTTGATTTTGCAACCAGAATTATTATGGAAAGTGACTTAAGCGATGTAAGATATCTTTATAAGTATGGCGAATACGTGACAGAAAATGAGATAAAGATGGCAAAGCATCTTAATACATTAAGCGAAGAAGCTATAAACGATATGGCAAGGACATTTACAGAAGGATACCGCATTGGTTTCGTATTAGGAAATAAGCCACTTGATAAAAAGAAAACAGTTAATATAAGATACTGTCTTGGTTTTGAAAGACTTGTAAAAGCAGAGATAGAACAGTTTGAAAAAATGGGGCTTAAGCCTACAATATACAGAGCTGCAGTGAATACAATCAATAAAAGAATGCATATAAAGATAGGATATTATGGTGCAAGTCCTAATAAACAGATGGATTTTGACCATAGATTCGATAATGCACTATATCTTGATGGCGACTTTGTTGAAAGAAAGTTAGGGGCACTTAAGAGTGCTTATGAAAAGCATAGTGAGCTTGCTGATGTTCACGGAGGACCTGCTGTTATGGAGGTGTTTGGTGAAACACCTTTCGAACCGGAGGATACGATTGAGTGCTGTCATCTTGATGATAAACAACAGAAGCTTCTTGTTAAGTATAATAATGAATCCGGAAGTATAGTTAACAGTTATATCAAAGGAGAAGAAAGAAGCTTTACTATAATAGCTTATCCATCACCACAGATAGGAGATAAGTTCCCTGAAATATTCAATGAAATAGTTAAGATAAATACTCTTGATTATGAAAAATATAAAGCTATACAGCAGAATATCATAGATGTTCTTGATACAGCAGAATATGTTGAAATTCATGGAAAAGACAACAACAAGACAGATATCAGAGTATCTGTTATGAAGATTAATAATCCTGATAAGGAAACTGTTTTTGAAAACTGTCTTGCAGATGTTAATATTCCGCTGGGAGAAGTGTTTACATCACCAGTGCTTAAAGGAACAGATGGTGTACTTAATGTAAGCAGTGTTTACCTTAATGATATTAAGTTTAATAACCTTTCGGTATATTTCAAGGATGGTTTTGTGACGGATTATAGCTGTGATAACTTTGAGGATGGGGTGAAGGGCAAAGCATTGTTTAAAGAAAACGTACTGTATAACCACGACACTCTCCCTATCGGTGAATTTGCTATAGGAACTAACACAACAGCTTATGTTATGGCTAATAAATATGACATAGTATATCTTCTTCCTATACTTATAGTTGAGAAGATGGGACCTCACTTTGCTATAGGTGACACATGTTATTCAAGGTCTGAGGATGTGGCAGTGTATAATCCTGACGGTAAAGAGATAATATCAAGGGATAATGAGGTTTCACTTCTTAGAAAGACAGAGCCAGAGAAAGCATATTTTAACTGTCATACAGATATTACGATACCATACGATGAGATAGGCGATATAACAGCTGTTGGATATGATGGTAAAAAGACGGTTATTATAAAGGATGGACGGTTTGTACTTGATGGAACAAAGGAGTTAAATGAACCTTTTATTTCTTAAATACGTCGTTTATCTTGACGATATATGTAAAACAAAGTAGAATATTATAGGTATTGTATTTATTTATCTGCATAATTGTATGCTTTATATGTGAATTGTAAGACAATGGATTACGAGTCTTTATTATATATAAGATGATTTGCCGGATATTATGGATGCATTACATGATAATATATTATTTTATGTGATAGTTATTTTTCTATCAGAATGGGAGGAAGTTAAACATGGCTTTAGTAGGAATAGTTATGGGTAGCGATTCTGATATGCCTGTTATGGCTAAGGCAGCAGACATATTAGATAAGTTAGGTGTATCTTATGAGATGACAATTATCTCAGCACACAGGGAACCAGATGTATTCTTCGAATATGCTAAAACAGCAGAAGAAAAAGGCTTCAAGGTAATCATAGCAGGTGCAGGAATGGCAGCGCATTTGCCAGGAATGTGTGCAGCTATATTCCCTATGCCAGTCATAGGAATTCCTATGCATACAACTTCTCTTGGAGGTAGAGATTCATTATATTCAATAGTTCAGATGCCAACAGGTATTCCGGTTGCGACAGTAGCTATTAATGGTGGTGCTAATGCAGGAATACTTGCAGCAAAGATTCTTGCAACATCAGATGAGAAACTTCTTGAAAGACTTAAGAATTACACGAAAGAACTAAAGGAAAGTGTACAGGCTAAGGATGCAAGACTTCAGGAAGTTGGTTACAAAAACTATTAATAAATAAAACTAAAACAACAAAAGAATGTTAAGAACGGAGGACAATAATGGATTACAAGAATGCTGGTGTTGATATTGAAGCAGGTTATAAGTCAGTTGAGTTAATGAAAGAAGCGGTAAAGTCTACATTCAGACCGGAAGTATTAGGTGGAATCGGTGGATTCTCAGGTGCATTTTCACTTGAAAAGATTAAGCAGATGGAAGACCCTGTACTTCTTTCAGGAACAGATGGATGCGGAACTAAGGTTAAGTTAGCATTCATTATGAATAAGCATGATACTATCGGTATTGATGCAGTTGCTATGTGTGTTAATGATGTTGTATGCGCAGGTGGAGAGCCACTTTTCTTCCTTGACTACATTGCGTGTGGCAAGAATTATCCAGAAAAGATAGCTACAATTGTTGGTGGTGTTGCAGAAGGCTGCCGTCAGTCAGAATGTGCACTTATCGGTGGTGAAACAGCAGAACATCCGGGTCTTATGCCAGTTGATGAGTATGATGTTGCTGGATTTGCAGTAGGTGTAGTTGACAGGAAAGACCTTATAACAGGTCAGGATATAAAGCCAGGTGATACACTTATAGGTATAGCATCAAGTGGTGTTCATTCTAATGGTTTCTCACTTGTAAGAAGTGTATTTACAATCACAGAGGAATCACTTAATACATATTATGATTCACTTGGAAAAACACTTGGAGAAGCGTTGATTGCTCCAACTAAGATATACGTTAAGACTATGAAGTCTATAAAGAATGCTGGTGTACGCGTTAAGGGCTGCAGCCATATCACAGGTGGTGGCTTCTATGAAAATATTCCTAGAATGCTTCCAGATGGTGTAAGAGCAGTTGTTAAGAAGGACAGCTACGAAGTACCAGCTATCTTTAAGATGTTACAGACAGATGGTGAGATTGAAGAACATATGATGTATAACACATTTAATATGGGTATTGGACTTGTACTTGCTGTTGATCCTAAGGATGTTGATACAACTATGGAAGCTATTAAGGCAGCAGGCGAGACACCTTATGTAATCGGTAGTGTTGAAGCAGGTGAGAAGGGAGTTACTTTATGCTAAGAGTAGCTGTTATGGTATCCGGAGGCGGTACTAACCTTCAGGCTATTATTGATGGTGTAAAGAATGGCACTATTACTAATACACAAATAGCTGCAGTTATAAGTAACAATGCTGGTGCGTATGCACTTACAAGAGCTAAAGATAACGGAATAGCTGCTTACTGCGTATCACCTAAGGATTATGCGACAAGAGATGAATTTAATAAGGCACTTTTAGATAAGGTCAACTCACTTAATGTAGATCTTGTAGTGCTTGCAGGATTCCTTGTTAAAATTCCAGAGGAAATGGTTCATCAGTACAGCCATAGAATTATTAATATTCATCCATCACTTATACCATCTTTCTGCGGAGTTGGCTTCTATGGCCTTCATGTCCATGAGGCAGCTTTGGCAAAAGGCGTAAAGGTGACAGGTGCAACTGTTCATTATGTGGATGAGGGCATGGATACAGGAGAGATTATATTCCAGAAGGCTGTTGATGTTCTTGATGGTGATACACCGGAAACTCTTCAGAAAAGAGTTATGGAACAGGCAGAATGGAAGCTGCTCCCTGCGGCTATCAATAAGATTGCTAATGAGCATGATAACTAATACAGTTCTTATATATATTAAAGATGTCAGTATTGGTATTGATAATACTGGAAATTAAGTATAACGAGTACGAAAACTGGAGGAATAAAAGATGAAGGTTTTAGTTGTAGGAAGTGGTGGACGTGAACATGCAATATGTTGGAAGATAAGCCAGAGTCCTAAGGTTGATAAGATATATTGCGCACCTGGTAATGCAGGTATTGCAGAGGTTGCAGAGTGTGTAGATATAAAGGCTATGGAGTTTGATAAGCTTGTTGCATTTGCTAAGGATAACGCTATAGATTTAACAGTTGTTGGCATGGATGATCCACTTGTAGGTGGTATAGTTGATGTGTTTGAAAAAGAAGGTTTAAGAGTATTCGGACCAAGAAAGAACGCTGCTATACTTGAAGGTTCTAAGGCATTTTCAAAGGATCTTATGAAAAAGTATAACATTCCTACTGCTGCATACGAGACATTTACATCTGCTTCTGATGCAAAGAAGTATCTTGAGACAGCCAAATATCCTATCGTGCTTAAGGCAGATGGACTTGCACTTGGTAAAGGTGTTCTTATATGTGAGAATAAGGATGTGGCACTTGCTGGCGTGGATGAGCTTATGCTTGATAAGAAGTTTGGATCAGCAGGTAATACTATTGTTATTGAAGAGTTTATGACAGGACGTGAAGTGTCTGTACTTTCTTTCGTGGATGGCAACACTATAAAGATTATGTCATCAGCACAGGATCATAAGAGAGCCAAGGATGGTGATCAGGGACTTAACACAGGTGGTATGGGTAACTTCTCACCTTCACCATTCTATACTAAGGAAGTTGATGATTTCTGTAAGAAGTATATATATCAGGCAACAGTAGATGCCATGAAAGCAGAAGGAAGACCTTTTAAGGGAGTAATATTCTTTGGTCTTATGTTAACTCCTGATGGACCTAAGGTACTTGAATACAATGCAAGATTTGGTGATCCAGAGGCACAGGTTGTGCTTCCAAGAATGGAGAATGATATTATAGATGTATTTGAGGCATGTATAGATGGTACACTTGATAAAGTGGATCTTAAGTTTGCTGATAATGCATGTGTATGTGTTGTGCTTGCATCTGATGGATATCCTCTTGAATACAAGAAGGGCTTTGAGATAAAAGGCATGGAAAACTTCAGGAATAAAGATTCATATTTCTTATTCCATGCAGGTACTAAGTTTAACGAGGATGGCAAAGTTGTAACTAACGGAGGTCGTGTACTCGGAGTTACAGCACTTGGAGCTGATTTAAAGGAAGCACGTGCTAACGCATATAAGGCTACAGAATGGGTAGATTTTGCTAACAAGTATATGCGCCATGATATAGGCAGATCTATTGATGAAGCGTAGTCTGGCTGACATCGTAATAATAGTTAAATGGAGGTAACAACCGTATGAAGATTACATCTGTAAAGGGTACAAATGATTATCTTCCTAATGAAGTTGAGATAAGAGATTATCTTCAGAATGAAATATTAAAAGTATATGTTGCTAATGGCTTTGAACATATAACTACACCAGTTATAGAGGATATAGAGAATCTTGATAAGAGTGATGGTGGAGAGAATCTTAATCTTATTTTTAAGATTATGAAAAGAGGAGATAAGCTCGATAAGGCACTCGCAAGTGGAGTGACATCAAAAAATGAAAATGTTCTTGCAGATATGGGCTTAAGATATGATCTTACACTTCCACTGAGCAGATATTTTGCTAATAATAAAGATAAGCTTACACTGCCTATGAAGTGTATACAGATGGACAGAGTATATAGAGCTGAAAGACCACAGAAGGGAAGACTTCGTGAGTTTGTACAGTGCGATATTGATATTATCGGTTCTGATTCAAGGGATTCAGAGGTTGAACTTATACTTACTACAACAAGAGCACTTAAGGCTATTGGCATGAAGAACTTTAAGGTTAAGGTTAATGATAGAAGACTGCTTCGTGCTTTCCTTATGGATTGTGGATTTGAAGAAGAACAGCTCGACAGTGTGTGCATAACATTTGATAAGATGGATAAAGTTGGCCTTGATGGCGTAAAAAAGGAACTTGAAGAAAAAGAGTTTGCTGATGAAGCTATAGTTAAGTTTACAGATTTCTTATCAGGAGTGGATAATCCACAGCAGATTACATTAGAGTCTGTTAAGTCTATTCTTGCTGATAAAGCACCTGCGGAAAGTCTTGAATACATTATAAACACAGTTAATGCATTATGTAATGGTGAGTTTGATGTTGTATTTGATCTTTCTTTAGTAAGGGGACAGGGATATTACACTGGTACTGTATTTGAGGTAGAGAGTATTGATTTTAAGGGAGCCATAGCTGGTGGTGGAAGATATGATAACCTCATAGGCAAGTTCTTAGGACAGCAGGTAAGTGCAGTAGGTTTTTCTATAGGTTTTGAGCGTATATTCTCAATTCTTATGGAACATGGTGTAGATCTTGCAGACAAGGGAAACAAGATAGCTGTTATGTATGATGATGGAGATCTTACTAATGCTTATAGGATAGCTGAAAAGTACAGAGCAGAAGGAAAGATATGTTCATTATACGTAAAGCCTAAAAAGATGGGTAAGTTCTTATCAAAGCTTCAGGAAAGAGGCTATGCTGGATTTATCAATGTAAGCAATGGCGATGAGATATCTGATTTTGAATAATAATATGATAAAAAGCGTATGTATTGCCGGTATAAAAGCCGGCTGATACATACGTTTTTTTATCGTTAATACGCAGCTGCCTTGTCAAGGGCATTCTGTATAGCACCAAGAAGCAGGCTTGCAGTATATTTGTTGGATGAATCATAAGTTATGTCAGCGGTTGTACCACGTTGGATCACAGCGTTTTTAATTTCATCGAAGGATGGTGCAAGCATAGGATACATTGTCTGGACTGATTCCGACATATTAACAAGTTCAATGCTGTTAATATTGTCAGAATCAACAGTTACCTGGATATCAACAGGATTTCCGTTAAGCATAAGAGAGGATGTATATACGCCAGGAGAATATGTAACACTGGTGTTAATAGAATTATTTTGTCCAGCAGCGTTTGTGGGATGGCTTTCTGGTTCTTTGTCTGATAGTATATATATAGCTGCTATTATAATAAATGCTATAATTACGCATAATGCTATTACTAGTTTCTTAAGCGGTATGACTAATATACGTGTAGAGCCACTCATCAGATAAATCCTCCTATACTGGATACTATTTATAAGAATATATGAGAGTGTGTGAAAATATAGAACGAAGATATAAAAAAGGAGATAACGCAGAATGTCATTACAGTACATATTTGGCGGTTCGGGTGCAGGAAAGTCAACATATTTATATAATTCCATAATAAAAGAGTCGATTAAGAATCCTTTGGAAAATTATATAATAGTAGTTCCTGAACAGTATACTATGGCAACACAGAAAAGAGTGGTGGAGCTGCATCCAAGAAAAGGTGTACTTAACATAGATGTTGTAAGCTTTGAAAGGCTTGCATATAAAGTATTTGAGGAAGTTGGGGCAGCAGATTACCCTGTTCTTGACGATACTGGTAAGAACCTTATAGTAAGAAGAGTGCTTGAGCAGAATAAAAAGGCTTTAAGATTCTTTGGGAGCAACATATCCAATACAGGCTTTGTTTCGGAGCTTAAATCAGTTATATCAGAAATGCTTCAGTATGACATAAGTGTTGATAAGCTTCTTGATATTAATAAAAATGTGGATAATAACAGCCTGCTTGGGATGAAGCTGGATGATATATCACTTATATATGGAGGCTTCAGGGAATTCATAAAGAACAATTACATAACGTCGGAAGAAATACTGGACCTTATGTGCAGGAAAGTAACAGAGTCATCAAAGATACGTGGAAGTGTTATAGCATTTGACGGCTTCACTGGTTTTACACCAGTGCAGTACAGGCTTATGGCTATACTTCTTGATATGTGCAAAGAAGTGAAGGTTGCACTTACTATAGATATTTCCGAACATGTCAATATAAATGAGGGGATAGAGAGCCTGTTTTATATGACAAAAGATACTGTTGCACATCTTAACAGAATATGTGATGAAGGGCATATTAATGTGGATAAAGTAACAGTTGGTGAAGATACAGTGTTAACAAGATTTGCAGCCTCTAAGGAGCTGGCATTTCTTGAAAAGAATATATTCAGGCCAGGTCTTAGATATTACAGTGGAAAAGTTAATGATATAGTCATGTATGCAGGTATCACACCTAAAGATGAGATACAGTATGTATCAGGGGAAATATTAAAGCTTACAAGACTGCAGGGCTTTAGGTATAACGAAATAGCAGTAGTAACAGGAGATATATCAGTATATGGAAAGCTTGCTGCCAATATATTTGCCCAGAATGATATACCATATTTCCTTGACCAGAAGCTGCATGTTACAGATAACTGTCTTGTAGAGATGATAACAGCTGTGCTTGATGTTATTGAAAAGAATTATACTTATGACAGTATGTTCAGATATTTAAGAACCGGGCTTACTGGATTATCAGATGAAAATATAGATATTCTTGATAACTATTGTCTTGCTGTAGGCATAAAGGGAAGAAAACAGTGGAGTACGCAGTGGTGTAGAAAGTTCAGAAGCAGTGGAATAACAACGGATTTAAATATGCTTAATGAATTAAGGCTTAAGGTTATGGAGCCTTTAACAGAGCTTGATAAAGAACTAAAGGAAGCAGATGGCAATGTAAGACTTATGACAACAGCACTGTATAAGTTTCTTGTAGGGCTGCATTGTGAGGAACAGATGTCTTTACTTGCAAAGAGCCATGGGGATGAGTACAGGCAGATATATAAAAAAATTATGGAGCTGTTTGATAAAATAGTACATCTGCTTGGAAGTGAAAAAGTATCTGTTAAAGAATATAATCGTATCATGGCATCTGGTTTTGATGAGATAAAGATAGGCCTTATTCCTCCGACAAAGGACTGCGTGGTGATAGGTGATATTGAAAGGACAAGACTTGATAACATAAAAGCAATGTTCTTTATAGGTGTAAATGATGGATATGTGCCTAAAAAGAGTGACAGCAGGAGTGTGCTTTCAGAAACAGACAGACAAAAACTAAAGGAAATGGATGTATCCTTGTCAATGTCTGTGAGGGAGAAAGCATTTGTTCAAAGATTCTATCTGTATCTTATCATGACAAAAACATCAGGAAGGCTATACATAACATATGCATATAACAGTATGGATATGAAAGCAATATTACCATCGTATATAGTAAGAATGTTAAAGAAAATGTTTCCTGGGATGAATGTGCTTTCTTATGATGACACAGCGAAGGAACATTCATATATAAAGATTCCTAAGACAGAGCTTGAATGGACTGATGAGAATCTGGCAAAAATACTTGCAGATGGTGTGGCACTCAAACTCTATGGAAAAGAACTAACAGGAAGTGTAACATCGTTTGAACAGTTTGCATCATGTCAGTATGCTTATTTCTGCCGTTATGGACTAGACCTTTCGGAACGTGAGGAGTACAGGTTTGCAGTAAATGATTTCGGAACGATACTTCATGCAGTTATAGAAGATGTATCAAAGAATATTAAAAGAAACAAAAAATCTTTTGTACTGCTGTCAGATGAAGAAAGAAGAAGCCTGGTATCGGAAAGTATACATGCAGTTGCAGATAATTATGGCAATACGATACTTAAAAGCACAAGCCGAAACGAATATCTTATAAAACGCATGGAGGATCTTGCAGATAAAACATTGTGGGCTATAGGAAAACAGCTTGCGGATGGCCTTTTTACACCTGATACATTTGAAAAAGGTTTTCTTACAAGGATAGAGGATCTGCCACATGATGTCAGCTTTTTTATGCAGGGTAAAATAGACAGAATAGATATATGCGAGGATGATGAAAATGTATATGTCAAGGTTGTTGATTATAAGACAGGACACGCTGATTTTGATCTGTACAAAACATATTATGGCCTTAAAATACAGCTTTTTACATACATGAGAGAAGCTATTGCATATGAAAAAAAGAAACATGAAGGTAAGAATGTGATTCCTGCCGGATTGTTATACTATAACATAGATAATCCTATAGTGGAAACAAAGCAGACGGATGATTCAGCCATCGAGGAGCTTATAAGAAAGGAACTTCGCATGAAGGGGGTTGTTAACTCCAATAAGAATATTATAAGCAAGCTTGATTCTACAGAGGGGACATCACTTAATATTCCTGTAACAGTAGGAAAATCAGGGAATATAGATGCGTCTAAAAGCAAGGTGCTTACAACAGAAGAGCTTTTGGCAGTTGGCAGATATGTTGATAAGGAGAATCTGGATAAAGCAACAAAAATACTGGATGGAAGTATACATATTAATCCATATGAGAAGGGAAATGAAAACAGCTGTGCATATTGTCCTTATAACAGTGTATGCGGATTTAGTGAGGATATGCCAGGTGTTAAATTCAGAAGACTTGAATATATGAGTCCTGATGATATATGGGCACAGATTAAAGGCAATGAAGAGAAACAAAAAGACACAGGTAAAGATGAAGTGGGAAAAGAGGAATAGTGTATGGCAAAGTCATGGACAGTGCAGCAGCTTGATGCTATGAATACTAAAGATAGAAATATTCTTGTATCAGCGGCAGCAGGTTCTGGTAAAACAGCTGTGTTAGTAGAAAGAATAGTAAGAAAGATAACAGGTGAAAACCAGACTGATATAGACAGACTCGTTGTTGTAACCTTTACAAGAGCAGCAGCGGCTGAGATGAAAGCAAGAATAAGAAACAGACTTGATGATATGCTTGATGAGGATGAGAATAATGCTAATCTTATAAAGCAGATTGCACTTGTTAATAATGCGCAGATAACTACTATAGATAGTTTTTGCCTGTGGATATTAAAGAATCATTTTTCGGAAATTAATCTTGATCCTGGTTTCAGAGTGGCTGATAAAGGAGAAATAACACTTCTTGAAAATGATGTAATGGAAGATATGCTTGAGGACTATTACCAGAAGGGTGATGAACAGTTCATAAAACTTATAGATGCCTATGGTACTGGGAGAAATGATGCGAATATTGAGGAAATAATCAAAAAGATATATGCTCTGGCAAGAAGTAATCCATGGCCGGATGAGTGGTATGAACAGGTGCTTGATACATATACCAGCATAGATAACGGCAGTAACAAAGTACTTGCCAATCTATATGAAAGCATAGTGTATTCAATAAGTGACTATAAGAAAAAATATGAATATATGATAGAGGTGTGTAACAGGCCAGATGGACCGGTTTCATATCTTAGTGCTGTTAATTCAGACTATATGGCTATATGTGGTATTGTTAATTCGCAGGATATTAATGAGCTGGCAAAAAGAATATCAAACATCAGCTTTGAAAGACTAAGTACAAAAAAGATGCCGGATGCTTTGGATGAACTTAAGGAGTATGTAAAAGGACAGAGAGATAAATATAAGAAATATATAGCAGGTCTTACTAAGAATGTGTTTACAGCAGATATAGACAGTCTTATGGAAGATGTTCACGCTAATGCTATGGCAGTTGGAATGATGGTGCAGCTGTCAAAGGATTTTGCAGATAGGATGGAGACAGAGAAAAAAGACAGAGGAATAGTTGAATTCAATGATATAGAACATTATGCACTTGATATTCTGGTAAGAAAGAATGGCATAGATAAGGAATATACTGGGGTGGCTGATGAACTTGCCAAATATTTTGATGAGATACTTATTGATGAGTACCAGGATTCCAACCAGCTTCAGGAAGAAATACTTACAGCAATATCAAGGGAAAGGCTTGATGATAAGCCTGATAATATGTATATGGTTGGTGATGTTAAACAGAGTATATATAAGTTCAGACTTGCGTGTCCTGAGCTTTTTATGAAAAAGTATTACAGCTATCAGACATATAAAAGTGATAATGCAGAAGATATAAGTGTCAAGATAGGCCAATTTGGTGTTAAGACAGATGACGATAACAGAGATTGTAAAGATATAAAAGATGCCATAAAAGATAAGCCAGAAGCTAGTAGGATAGAACTTCAAAAGAACTTCAGAAGCAGGAAAAATATACTTGATACAACTAACGATGTTTTCTACAGAGTTATGAACCGCAATTATTGTGGGATAGAATATGATGGCAGCCAGCAGTTAAACTGTGGACTTGATTATCCAGAATGTAAGGATAAAAGAAACTTTGGATGGGAATCTGAAAAAAGCACGGACATAGTGCTTATAGATACATCTGGTGATGATGAAAGCAGCAGCATAGAAGCAGAGGCACTATATGCTGTGAAGCGTATAAAGGCTCTGATGACAGATGAGAATCCATATTATGTGTATGATACAGACTTATCAGACTACAGAAGAATACAGTATGGTGATATAGCGATACTTACTAGGACATTTACAGGCTGGGCAGATACATTTGTTAATGTTCTTCTTGATAATGATATTCCTGCAATGGCAGAAACAGCACAGCAGTATTTTAAAGTAAGAGAGATAAAGGTACTTATAAGTCTGCTTACATGCATAGATAATCCTATGCAGGATATACCTATGGCATCAGTGCTGCTGTCATATTTCGGAGGTTTTACAGAAGATGAGCTTGCAATGTTAAGAGTTTATGGTAAAAATGCTTCCAAAACAGATAAACTTTTTATAAAACAGATTAAGGCAGTGAACGAAAGTTGTGATGCAGCATTAAAAGAGCTTTCATACAAGTGTGGCAGCTTTCTTGATAAACTAGCCGCACTGCGTAAAAAATCAAGACTTATGACGATATATGATCTGTTGTGGGACATAGTATATAATACAGGGTATTATGACTATGTCGGTACAATGCCTGCAGGAAAAAAGAGACAGTCAAACATAGATGTACTTCTTGATAGGGCATCATCATTCGAAGGAACAAGTTATAGTGGATTGTTTAACTTTTTAAGATATATAGAAAGACTTCAGAAATATGATATAGAACTTACAGATTCACAAGGGTCTGGAGTTGGCAGTGATGCTGTCAGGGTTATGAGTATACATAAAAGTAAGGGTCTGGAGTTTCCTGTAGTTATCATGGCTGGTCTTAACAAGCAGATTAATAAGATGGATGCAAGAAACAGACTTGTTATAGACCAGGAGCTTGGAATAGGAACTGATTATGTTAATCTTGATAAGCATACGAAAACTTCAACTATAATAAAGGGTGCCGTTGCAAGAAAAATCCTGCGTGATTCCATATCGGAAGAAGAACGTGTGTTATATGTTGCTATGACAAGAGCAAGGGAAAAGCTTATTATGCTTGGCAGTGTGACAGGAACAGATAAGAAAATGTCAGCATGGCAGATGTTATCAGTTGAACTTGCACTAAATGGAATATATTCATATGCCGAGTGTGAAAATATAGATAAGTATTCAGATATGGTTATGCCAGTTGCACTTATGGACAAAACTTTAAACAGTGGGATTTTTAGTGTCTGTATAATAACCTCAGATGAAGACGTGGTATGTGATACAGCTGCGGATAATGACCAGGTAAGTGATATAGACAATGTGCAGCCATGTGTCACAGATAATACACGATTGGATGAAGGTGTGCCATATATTAAGGAGAAGGCTTCTGACATGCATATATCAGAGCTGCCTGAATATATAAAGGATCCGGATGCAGATAGAAAGGTCAAGGTTACTGTATCAGAGTTAAAGAAGATGCAGGAAGATTCAGACTATGATAACAATGCATTTATGCCGGACGATATAAAAGCGGCATATAAAGAAGCGGGTAAGGATGAATTGGAAGCAGCTGATAAAATAACAAATCAGGAAAAAGCAGAAGATGAAGATTTTGTACCAACAATACCTGATTTTATATCAGATAAAGAAGAAACACTTCGCGCGAATGAACGTGGAACGGCTTATCACAGAGTTATGGAATGTTTAGATTATAATAAGATTGAAAGCCTTGACGACGTAAAAGCAGATATTAAAAAAATGGTTGATTCTGAAAAAATGAACAGCATGCAGGCTGGCTGTATCAGGGCAGAGGATGTTTATGAATTCGTAAAATCACCTATAGGACAGCGTATAAAGGAGGCTGTTAAGAAAAACAATGTAAGGCGTGAACAGCCATTCATGTTCGAATATGACAGACAGCTTGTACAGGGAGTTATTGACCTTTATATGATAGAGGATGATAAGATAGTTCTTGTAGATTATAAAACGGACCGTGTAAAAAAAGGAAAGACAGGCGAGCAGGAGCTCATAAGAAGATATAGTGTACAGCTTGATTATTATGCGCTTGCCCTTGTTCAGCTGACTGGGCTTGAGGTTAAAGAAAAAATTATATACTCATTTGCACTTGGAAAACAGATAAGTCTTGAATGAAATAATTGCATGATAGTTGAATTTATAAAATTTATACTATATACTTAATTAGTTACACTGATATGGTCGTGCAGGAAACGGATTTATGAGTGTAAAGAAAGTAAAATATAAATTATGATTTTATGTGCCATGACACGCACAGGAATGAGGAATAGTATGTCAGATATTACAAGTGAAATAAAGAAAAGAAGGACATTTGCGATTATATCGCATCCCGATGCAGGTAAGACAACTCTTACAGAAAAGTTTCTGTTATATGGAGGTGCTATCAACTTAGCGGGTTCTGTAAAGGGTAAGAAAACAGCAAAGCATGCAGTATCAGACTGGATGGAGATAGAAAAGGAAAGAGGTATTTCGGTAACATCTTCTGTACTTCAGTTTAATTATGATGGATATTGCATCAATATTCTTGATACCCCAGGACATGAGGATTTCTCAGAGGATACCTACAGAACGCTTATGGCAGCAGATTCGGCAGTCATGGTTATAGATGCATCAAAGGGTGTCGAAAAGCAGACTATTAAGCTTTTCAAGGTATGTGTTATGAGACATATTCCTATATTTACATTTATAAATAAGATGGATAGAGAAGCCAATGATCCATTTGAACTCCTTGATGAAATAGAGAATGTACTTGGCATATCAACATGTCCTATAAACTGGCCTATAGGCTGTGGTAAAGAGTTTAAAGGAGTGTATGACAGAAAGCAAAGAGAGGTATCACTCTTTAAAGCAGCCATGAATGGCCAGAAGGAAGTTGCTACTAAGAATATCGCACTTGATGCGCCTGAGCTTAAAGCGGAGATAGGTGATGCCTATCTTGAAAAATTAGATGAGGATGTTGAACTTCTTGATGGTGCAAGTGCAGAGTTTGATCTTGCAAAGGTGCAGGCTGGAGATCTTACGCCTGTATTCTTTGGTTCGGCTCTTACTAACTTTGGTGTTGAAACATTTTTACAGCATTTCCTTGATATGACTACATCACCACTTCCACGTAACTCATCAGAGGGACTTATTGATCCTTTTAAGGAGGATTTCTCAGCATTTGTATTTAAAATACAGGCTAATATGAATAAAGCACACAGAGACAGAATTGCTTTTATGCGTATATGTTCAGGAAAGTTTACTGCAGGTATGGAGGCTAATCATGTGCAGGGAGGCAAGAAGATAAGACTTTCACAGCCACAGCAGATGATGGCACAGGAAAGACACATAGTTGAAGAGGCATATGCAGGAGATATTATAGGTGTATTTGATCCGGGTATATTCTCGATAGGTGATACAATATGTTCATCTAATAAGAAGTTTATGTTTGATGGCATTCCTACATTTGCACCAGAGCATTTTGCAAGAGTAAGACAGATAGATACTATGAAGCGTAAGCAGTTCATAAAGGGTATCAGCCAGATAGCACAGGAAGGTGCTATCCAGATATTCCAGGAATATAATACTGGAATGGAAGAGATAATTGTAGGTGTTGTTGGTGTTCTTCAGTTTGAAGTGCTGGAATATCGTCTTAAAAATGAGTATAATGTAGATATAAAGCTTGAGACACTGCCATATGAGCATATCCGCTGGATAGAGAATCCACAGGAGGTGGATGTAAACAGAATAGTAGGTACATCGGATATGAAGAAGATTAAAGACCTTAAAGGCAATCCATTGCTTGTCTTTGCTAACAGCTGGTCTGTCAATATGGTACTTGAACGTAACGAAGGTCTTAAGCTGTCAGAATTTGGAAGAAACTAGTACATTATTAAAAAAAGATGTACTATAACGAAACATGGCTGAAAATAAGAAACCGGGTGATTAGATGGAAAAAAACTACATGAATGTTGCAAAAAAGATAACAGCTGTTGTACTTATGATGGTCATAATTATATGTACTCAGTTTGGATACACAGGTGCCATAGAGGCTAAAGCGGATGATGACATTATAGCGACAGGCTATGTTAACTATGATGTTACTGATTTAAGGATAAGAACTGCTCCGGTTAATGGAAGCATTATAACAAAGGTTAATGGTGGCTTTAAGTTCGATATATATGAGGAAGTAAGTACAAGTGCGACATATAGCTGGTATAATATTGGATTTTATCTTGATGGTGAATATACAAGAGGCTATATAACCTCACAGTATACAACTAAAGATAAAAAGTCGGATTATAAGCCAGATAATAATTTTGAGGATTATCTTACAGCACAGGATTTTCCAGCATCATATAAAGAAAGCTTAAGACAGCTGCATGAGAAGTATCCATTATGGGTTTTTGTGGCAGATCATAACGGCAGAGACTGGGATACCATGGTTAATGCACAGAATGTTATAGGAAGAAGCCTTATATACAGCTCTGCTGATTCATCATGGAAGTCTACAGCAGAAGGATGTTATAACTGGGAAACAGGTGAGTATACGATACTTGACAGTGGTGGCTGGGTACAGGCATCAGAAGGTCTTGTAAAATATGCCCTTGATCCTCGTAATTTCCTTGATGATACATATATATTCATGTTTGAAAGTCTTTCATATGATTCATCTGTACATAATACAGATGGTGTGCGTAACATAATAAGTGGTACATTTATGGAAGATTCAGGACATGATCTTGATGGATATGACTATGCAACACTGCTTATGTATGCAGGAGAGGTGTCAAAGGTGAGTCCTTACCATCTTGCAACAAGAATTATACAGGAGCAGGGTGCTAATGGTATTGGTAACCAGATATCAGGTAATGTAAGTGGTTACAGAGGTTATTATAACTATTACAGTCAGAATGCCTATGCCAGTGGTGGTCTTAGCGCAGTACAGAATGGCCTTAGATATGCCATGCAGACGGATGACTCTAATATGCGCCCATGGAATACCAGGTATAAGGCTGTTGTAGGTGGTGCTATTAATCTTGGAAAGTGGTATATAAACAGAGGACAGGATACGATATATTATGAAAAATTTGATATAAAGAATTTTTCACACCAGTATATGACAAATGTCTTAGCACCACGTTCAGAAGCAACAAGAGCAAAGAAAGCATATAGTACAAGTACACTTAACAACACAACATTTAAGTTCAGTATACCAGTATATGATAATATGCCTTCATCAAGATGTATTATTCCTGATGGCAACCAGAGCTCTAATAACTGGTTAAGAGGCTTGTCAGTTGATGGTTATTCACTTACACCTACATTTTCATCAGATACTACAGATTATAGTCTTATAGTTGAAAATGAAGTTAAAAGCATAGACGTATCAGCTTCGGCAGCAGATACTAATGCAAGTATAAGCGGAAGAGGAAGCCACAGATTATCTGTAGGAAATAACACTATCAACATAGTGGTCACTGCAGAAGATGGAGGAACAAGGACTTATACTATCAATGTGGTAAGAAAAGAGGCTGTTAATCCAGAACCATCACCAGAGCCAGTAAAACCAGCTCCGGACAATGGAGGCAATAGTGGAAACACTGAAAGCGATGGGTTTAAGACAGGACTTCTGATAGATAATGACAAGAAGATAGTTACTAGAATAGGTGTTGGAAGTAGTGTGCAGAGTATACTTGATGGCATAACATATACCAATGGATGTTATGGAAAGCTTCTTAACAGTGATAACAGCGAATGTTCATCAGATGATACAGTAGCTACAGGTGATAAGCTTACTATATATAGAAAAGATGGAAGCGTGTATGCACAGTACAATATTGTTATATATGGTGATGTGAATGGTGATGGTAAAATTACAAGTCTAGATATGTTGTATATAAAAAGACATGTTTTGAATATTAGAATTTTGAAAGATGCTAATTTAGAGGCGGCAGATACAAATAAAGATGGTAAAATTACAAGTCTAGATATGTTATATATAAAAAGACATATTCTTGATATAAAATATATACAACAATAAAATGGAGACAATATAATGAAAAATATAAAAAAAATTGTATTAGTTTGCTTATCGTTGATTATTATATTTACAACGGCAGATATATTATTTGATAAAAAAACTGTATCAGCAGAAGAAACAGCATACGTTTCAATAAGTTCAGGAAGTTGTGAAGTTGGAGAAATAGTAAATATTAATATTACACTTAGTGAAAATGTTATGCAGTGTGATTTTTATATAAATTATGATTCAAATATAATAGTACCTTCTGGTGGCGATTATGATGCTGGTGGAAATGGGATTCTTTATTTTGTATCAGCAGATAAGAGAACATTTAATATAACATTTAAAGCAATAAATCCAGGTACTACCAATATATCAATTATAAAATCAACAGCACAAATGGGATCAGCTTATGAAGATTATATGTCAATTAATGCTTCGATAGGAAAGGTTACAGTAACAGCGCCAGAAAGCTATTCAGATGACAATACATTAAGTTCACTTGAGATAAGTCCTGGTGTACTTTCACCGGCATTTTCATCAAATGTTACAACGTATACAACATCAGTTGGAAGCGATTGTGATAGACTTACGGTAAGTGCTACAGCAAATGATTCAAAGGCTACTATCAAAGTATCTGGAACGCGAATGGATCCAGGGCTTAACACAACTACTATAACGGTAACAGCTGAGGATGGAAGCAAAAAAGTATATACTATAAAAACAACTAAAGGTGATAATGTAACAACACCTGAACAGGCAAGTAAAGAGGCAGAAGAAACTGATGGAACTAATCAGGATGGAACAACATCTGGAGATAACAACAGTATTATTCAGGAACCTACAGTAAGGGTTGATGACTATGAATATAAGATAATTTCTTCATTTGCTGAGGATTCTTTGCCATCAGGTTATGTCCAGTCAGAAACCGATTATAATGGCATTAAGATAGCTGTTGGCATGGGAATTAACACAAGAGTTATGTTAGCTTATCTTGAGAGCACAGATGGAACAGGTGAAAGTGGTTTTTACGTATATGATTCAGTGAAGAAGACTTTTTCAAAATACATAGAAGTATATCAGCCAGAGCTGTCATATTGTATCCTTCCTATAGATGAGTCATCTATGGAGCTTCCTGATGGTTATGAAGCGGGAAGAATAAACATCAATAACAGGGAAGTGGATGTACTTCTTGATAAAACTGGTAATTATGCACTGTTTTATGGCGTAAGCTCAACTGGTGATACAGGATGGTTCAGGTATAACATCAACGATGGTACGATACAGGGCTATGCTGGATATAATTCATCAGATGAACCAGCATTGATACATGTGCAGGATAAGGAAGCTTCTGCTAAAGGAGTAGTAAACGTCTTAAAAGGCACAAGCAATATAATATTAGCATTATTAGTTGTACTCGTACTTGTAGTAGCAGTACTTGTAGTAGCGGTTATAGTACTTTCACATAAACTTTCTGTAAGTAAGAAAGCATTCGTAAAAGCCATGGATGAGTATGATGATTCAGATGAATATGATGAGCTTCTTATAAAAAAAGATGATAGTGATGACAGCGATAATGATGAAGCTGATTCACAGGAATATGATGAAGATATAGAAGTATCAGAAGATGCTGATATTGAAGAAAGTACCGAAAACAATGACAGCTATAATATACAGAATGAAGAATATACAGATGATTCTTCAGATGCAGATATATTAGATGACGAATCAGAGGAAATCGAACTTGAGGAAATAGAGTTGGAGGAAACTGATAAGAAGTAATATTGTTGTTTAACACACATTCTTAACGTACGGACGACAGCATATATGAGAAA
>ENA-ORPH01000701-ORPH01000701.1-human-gut-metagenome-genome-assembly--contig:-NODE-701-length-35744-cov-5.042506_pt1 | contig 35744 bp, 52 predicted proteins | sample MGYA00242142_ERZ509074 | MGnify/ENA primary metagenome ERZ509074 (study PRJEB26280, sample SAMEA2338724) | human gut metagenome | biome: human gut; feature: human-associated habitat; material: faeces...
AAAGCTGAGGCAGAAAACTTTCAAAGTTTTCCACCCCAACTATTGACATAGAGTCAATTTTACAATATTATAATTAATTTTTTTTCCATTTGATGTCGTAATATTTATCTTACTTTCCATATCTATATCTTTTATAAATCCAGCAAAAGCAATTATATAGAGAGGAACTGTAAGTACTGATGGTGATGTTGATGTAAATGGCCATAACCCATAAACTAAATTTCCATTTGCTCTAAATCCTTTAAAATAAGCAATAATATTAAGAGCCGTTGCTAATATATACAATGTTTTAGAGTGTTTACAAATTTTTCTATAATCATAAAAAAATAGAAATATACTAAATATTAGTCCTACAATTAATTCTATGCATACTAATTTGTAATGTACATTCCAACTTATCAAATGGTCACCATTATTCCAATACATTCCCAAATAAAATAATGACCAAAATTGCTTTCCATACCATAAAAAAGTTAATGCAAAAATTAATGTTATCCAATCTAGTTTTGGTCTGTGTATTTTATTTAATTTTTTTCCTATTTTCTTAGCATTTCCCATTTGCTCAACTGCTTTTTCTTCGGCTTGTTCATCAGTATATCCTTTACAAAGATTATCATTTTTTAAATCTTCTATGTGCCCTGCTAATTCTTCTGAAATCATTTTATTAGCAGGTTTATATTTAACTTCATTACAAACAGTATCTAAAAAATCTTTAGTTTTCAAACAAAACACCTCCAATAACATTGTTTACACTTTCGTTGAATTTTGTCCATTCCTCTTTTTTGGCCTTATAGTGTTTTCTTCCTTCATTAGTTATTGTATAATATTTTCTTTTTTTACCAGAAACTTCATCCCAATATGATGAAATATATTTCTTTTCTTCTAATTTATGTAGTATTGGGTATAATGTTCCTTCTTGGAATTCAAATACATCTCCAGATTTACTTTTAATTTCTTTTATCATTTGATAGCCATACATATTCTCATTTTCTAGTACACTTAATACTAATAAATTTGTACTTCCTTTTAATAATTCTTTGTTAATTTTCATAAACTCACTCCTTTTCTTTAATTAGTTTAATATCTTTTATTTTATAGCTTTTATATATATAGTATTTTTACTTTCATTTAATAAAACATCAAATTTATATACTGGTACATAATATCCTTTCGAATCTACTTGATATTCTAATTGTACTCCATTTACTACAATACTATTTATTTCATTAGAAGTAAATGCTTTGAACTCTCCTGCTAATATTTCTTCATATGCTTCTTTCTCACTTTTAATTTCTTTTCCTTTTACTTTTTCGTATGACAATATATTATTGTTAACATATTTCACTGTCTTATCTTCATAATATCTACATTCTAAACTACCATCTATTAATTTATTACCTTGTGTTTGTTTATTTATTGAAAAAATATAATTTTTTCTTTCATTTTGTTCAAATTTTGCATTTTCTGGTACTTGTATTCCTAAATTTTGAAGCGCAATTTCAACTTCTTCTCTACTTGCATTATCAATTGTATCTAAAAACTCTATATTACCGTCTTTTATTATAAGATCTGAAGAATCTTTATATTCATAAGCTCCTCCAATATATTTTATAGCTGCATAATAACTTGTTTCATTCTCTTGTGTATCTCCGCTAGTCCAATAACTTATAGTATTTTCAAATTCTTTAGTTTCATTATCATCTATGCATTTTCCTACTCTTTCGAAAAGTTTTTGCGCTATTTGTCTTGTTTCTTTTTCTTCTAATGTATGAATATAATATATATCTGCTATACTTCGTTCATTTGGAAATTCCACTTCACTTTGTACATCTACATTATTCATATTTATTCTATAATTATGTTCAAATGTAAAATTTCCAAATTCTTGTACTTGATATGTAATATAAATTCCTATAAACGCACCTACAGTTAAAATAAATGGAATTATATATCCTATAATTTTTTTCCAATTTTCTTTATTTTTAATTTTATAGAAAATCATAAAACAACAATACCCCAATAGAGTTCCGAGTGTATTGTTGAAAACATCATCTATTTCAAATACACCATAATCGTTAAAATGTTGTGTTAATTCAATTGTTAAAGTTGCTAAAAATCCTATTAACACTACTCTATACATCTTCTTTAATTTATCCGAATACAATGGTAATAAAAATCCTAAAGGGATAAATAACATAATATTCAAAATTAAGTTTCTTACGAGTATATTATTTAATAATGATACTCCTATATCATGGTAAGCTTCTCTATATGAACTAAATAAATTCAAATTCAAAGTATCATTATAAGTTTCAGTTGACTGTCTACTAAAAAATGTTGCTCCTATAACTATAACAATATAACATATGCTTATAGCGCATAATAAAAGTTTACTTTTACTAATTGTTTTTGTTCCCTTTATCATTTTTTTATATATTAATCCATACGCGATAAAAAATATTATTGCAACTGGTATCAATATTTTTAAACCTAATATTATATAATCTTTTAATAACTCTAAAATATCCATTGTTTTCATATATTAGTACAACTCCTTTTTAATAGTTCTCTGTTTATTTTCATTAAATTTACTTCATTCCCATCCAAATCAATAAATACCTTGTAATGCAATGCTTGTTTGCATTGTATTACAAGGTATTTATTTTGTCAATATAATATTTTAAAAAAATATTAATTTTACTCATAACGCCCATATGGCTATGTTACAAGCAGAGCCTCAAGGCTCATAGCTGTTCCGACGCATGCGTCTCTTATGACCCGTTAAACGGGTCTTTATATTCTTTTATCGATATTTGATCATACATCATATCTTCCTGTAATTGATTTCTTACATATTCTGCTATTCTTTTTGCATTTTTACCTACCGTGTCTACATAGTATCCACGGCACCAAAAACTTCGCTGCCCAAATTTGTATTTCAAATTTGACCACCTCTGGAAAATTATGAGGCTGCTTTTGCCCTTTAATATTCCCATATATTTTGAAACTGATAACTTTGGCGGTATTTCAACAAACATATGAACATGATCTGGGCATACTTCAGCCTCTATAATTTTCACTTCCTGCCACTCTGAAGTATCTCGCAATATTTTTCCAATTTCTAATCTTTTCTGCCCATAAAAAATTTTTCTCCTATATTTAGGCGTAAATACTATATGATATTTGCAATTCCATTTTGTATGTGATAAACTTGACATTGTATCATATGTAGTATTTTCTTCTTTAGTTTTTTTACCGAATATACTATTCATTGATACGCAACTCCTTTCATTTATTTTATCATTTATGCGTCGAAACATATTGATATTATAACATGAAAGGAGTTGCTTTGCTACAAAGCTAAAGCCTACTATACTACCGGCATAGCCGGAAGTTTATTTAACAAAAAAAGATGCCTTCAAAAGAATTAAAGACATCCAAAAATCTATAAAACTTACTTTATTCAAAAAAAACAAAACTATACAACTCCAGTAGCCATTATTACAGTCACCCACAATATTATGTTTAATTATTTTGAAAAAAAGTAGAAACATAGACTTTTATTAAATTTTACCATTCTAGTATAACATATTAATCATTGTTTTTCCATTAAGTTAAAAAAGATAATTTGTTGATTATAATTCCAAGTCTTAGCTTTCCAAAAATAAGAACTTTTGAAACCTTGTAACTAACTTTAATTTTTTAGGTTCTTCAAAATTAATATCTTTTCTTCTATATATAGAAAATATAATTGCCATACTCATTATATTAACTAAAAAATAAAATCCACCACATGAAACAAATGGTATATTTATATTTGTTCGTATTCCCAAATTCATGTTCATTAAAATACTAGCAAAAGCTTGCAAAATAAATAAAATGCTTAATCCTATTATTAAAAATTTTCCGTATTGTTCTTTAATATTCTTTGCATTAATTATTAATTTTAGTGAAGTTAAAATTATTGCTAAAAATAATATTCCTGTAGATAGTATTCCCGTTTTTCCTAACAGATAAATAAATGTATAGTTAGTATCTTCAGTTATAATATATTTGTCACTAGAAATACCTTCTGTTTCAGCCTCTCCTATTAATTTTGCATTTTGCAGTATTTCTTTTTGTAGCATACCAATATATCCTGTTCCATTAGGTTCGATTTCAGGATTAAAAGATGCTAAAATTCTATCAGACTTAAAAAAGTTTACATTTAATCCAACTATTAAAAAAATTGCTACAACGCCTATTGTACCATACAATGTAAATAGTTTTTTAATTGTTTTTTCAGCATCAACAATAAATTTTATAGTAGTAATTACTAAATAGGCAAAACTTAATATTAAAGTATTTGTCAATGTAGAAATGGTTGACATTATAATTAATGATAGTACCGTTAGTCCTACTATTTTTATAAAATCTTTATTTATTGAAAACCTTTTATTTTGATTTTTTAATTTTATAATATTGTCTTTTTTATAGTCTATAATAAAGCCAACAAAAGCAATAATGTACAGAGTTATAGTCATTGTACCAGGAAAAAAAGAAAATCCTAAAATATTTAAACACAGTACTCCTCTTACAAAATATCCCATTCCCGCCATTGGTAGAATCATAATTATTGTTGCAAATAGATAAATTAAAAATGATTGTTTTTTTAATTTTCTATAATCAAAAAAATAAATGCCTATACTTATTATAATTCCTATTAACATATAAATTATTGTACTCCATAAATAATTATCATTTTTAGTAGACTCTTTTAAAACAGAAATTAATAAGTTGAATCCCATTAAAACAACAATTAAAATCAATAATTTCCAATCTAGATGTGGCTTATGTATTCTATTTAACTGTCTTCCTATATCTTCTGCCTTTCCCATTTGAGAAACAGCTTTTTCTTCTGCTTCCTTTTCATTCATACCATCACTTATATAATCTTTTTTTATTTCCTGAATATGTACTTCTAATTCTTCTGAAATATCTTTTCTTGCAGGTTTATATTTTATTTCTTTACATACATTATTTAAAAAACATTTAATATCCAAACAAAACCCCCCCTACAACATTATTAACTCCATTAATGAAACAATCCCATTCTTCTTTTTTATCTTTCAAATGTTTCTTTCCTTCTTTTGAAATAGCATAATATTTTCTCTTTTTGGTTCCCGAAGTATTCCAATAAGATGTGATGTAATTTTTTTGTTCTAAAGTGTGTAATATTGGATATAATGTTCCTTCCTTTAATTGAAATAAATTTTTTGACCTTCCGCTTAGTTCTTTAATCATTTGATATCCATACATATTTTCATTTTCTAATAGACTTAATACCAACATACTAGTACTTCCTTTTAATAATTCTTTACTTATTTTCAATCTACTCCCCCCTTTTTATACATAGATTTACTATGTATTTTAATCATTGTATCGAAACATATTCATTTTGTCAATATATTTAATAAAAAAATTATTACCATCACTAATAAGAATTTTATTGCTATTATAATAGAAATAACGACTGCTAAAAATTAGCAGCCGTTACCCTGTTGATAAGAAAAAGCTAGATATTAATAATTATCTATCGCTATCTTTCAATCTGTTTGACAGCTATTTTTTACAATCGCTTATTCCAGACCGATAACAGTAACAGAGTCGATGGTCTGATTCCACAGCAAATTGGTGCTGTCTTTAGTAAAGATGACCTGGTATGCACCAGCTCCCACATTAGCCCAAGTCAAAGTGGTATTATTGGCATCACCATTAACCCGGTATGTGTAAAGATCATCATACGTTCCATCTTCATAAAGACGAACCAACTGAACCGTGAAATACGTGGTTCCCAGACCACTGTTAGAGATACCAGACATGCCCACAGAAATGGACATGTTAGAGGACCCATAAAAAATCAGCCCAGGAGTATACTCTTGTCTAGTAAAGTAGCCCAAATGAGTATCGTAACGATTGTTGGTAGTTTCAATCCAGTCACTAGAAGAAAGCACAGAAACTTCTTCATCATAACCGACAATTGCTTCGGAAGTCATCTCATCAGTGTTTTCTGCTGCAAAAGCAGGCATAGCACCGACACTCAGAACCATAACAAGTGCCATGAAAGCACTCATCAACTTCGTAAACGTCTTTTTCATAATGTAGTCTCCTTTCATTGTGCGGGTGCTTTCTCTTATCAACATGTACCCTCGTTCAAAATGAATACATTCTTCTGAATGAAGGTACAACTACCTTCATTCAAAAATAATGCATTCTCTAGAATGAAGGCAGTTATTATACTTGCATATAACAACTGAGTTCATTATAACCTAAATATGCTCCATTAATGCAAAAAGATAAAAAAAGACAAAATCCATTTTTATTTTGAAATATACTATTAAAAGTCTTGTATCTGTTCCAATCCCGTTTTATCTGTTTCTACAATGTTTTTTATTTCAAAGTCTTCAAAAATCTTATTGGGCAGATAAGTTATTTCTTCTTTTTTAACTCCATATAATACAAATTCATAATTTTTTCCTTGTTCTAAATTATATTGTTTATCTACTTTTATTACTACTGGAGCATCAACTTGAAACTGTTTTATAACATAATAGTCATAATTTCCAGTTTCATCACTTAAATTTAGCTTTTCAATAATATTATATGTTTTTATATATTCTCTTTTTTCTAACTCATCTTGTGCATAATTTGTTTTACTATCTACTTCAATTACATTATTTTCGCTAACTGTATTAATTCTTGTTTGGTTAAATCCTACAGTTATATATAATATTAATACTGCTATAACTATACTTTCAAAAATAACAATTACAACATTTTCTTTCATTATAAGACTCCTTTTACTCTTCTTCCTCCTCAAATTGTGTTGTTTTGCTTTATAGGGCGAAAGTTTTTTGCCAAAATATCAAGGGTTACATTGACATTTTTTTTAACTTTATTACTATCCACATAATCCAAATATGAAAATTTCCTATTTAAATTTGTATTCATAATAATAGTTAAAACGTATGGATTTTTATTTCCATTTTCATCTATTTCTCCAACTATAACCCTTTGAACTAATATATTAAAAATTTCTTTGTCAAATTCTTTCATCATTAAATTCTTGTCAAAAAACTTTCTATATTCTTTGATTCTTTCTTTTGTACTTTTCTTTTCTATTTGTTTGTTTTTTTCTTCTAGTTGTTCTTTTTTCAAATTTTCCAGTTGTAAATTTAATTCTTTATATTTACTTTCATACACTTTTTTATTTATCTGATTATCTAATTTTAACTCTACTAATTGCTCTATTTTTGATGTTATATCCTTGATTTCTTTTTCGATAGTCTTATTATTTGATGTCTCACCTGCTTTATCAATTGCCTCTTCAATTATTTTCAAAGCTTTATCTATTGTTTTTTCATGTTTTAAACATAAAGAATTATATAAATCTATAAATATATTCTCCATTGTTTCATTACTTATTATAATACTATCTGGGCATTCTTTTCTGCTTCTTTTATCTGCTTTATAACATTTCCATACTTCCTTAAAGTAATTTGGTTTTACGTATGTAACTCTAGTATAAATGCTGTTGCAAAATCCACAGTATAATTTCCCAGTAAAAGAATAGTTTTTCCCTTTTTCTGCTGCTAAACTTCTATTTGAATAATTGTTACTTCTTGTTTTTCTTATTTCTTGTGCCCTATCAAATACTTCTTGGGAAACTATTGCAGGGTGGTGATTTTTAACAAAATACATATCTTCTTCACCATTATTTGTAATTCTTTTTTTGGCAATCGGATCTATTGTTATTGATTTTCTCATTAATAAATGTCCAGCATATTTTTCATTTTGTAAAATTTTTGTTATTGTTGCTGGATTCCATAAAGTATCTCCTCTTCTTGTCTTATATCCTTCTTTTTCTAATTGTAGTCCAATAACTTTAGCCCCATATCCTTCTAAATATAGTTGAAATATTCGTCTAACTATCTTTGCTTCTTTTTCTATAATAACCAAAGTTCTTTTCTTCTTATCAATTTTATATCCGAGGCAATTATTGGCTCCTACCATTTCTCCTCTTGTCATTTTCATTGTCAATCCAAGCTTTACATTATCTGATGTATTTTGTACTTCCTGTTGTGCTACAGAACTTAATATTGTTAGTAATAATTCTCCTGCCATCTCTAGAGTATTAATATGTTCCTCTTCAAAATATATTGCAACATTTTTTTCTTTAAGCATTCTTACATAATTCAATGTATCAACTGTATTTCTTGCAAACCTTGCAATAGATTTTGTTAATATTAAATCAATTTTACCATTTATAGCATCATTTATCAACCTCAATAAATCAGTTCTTTTATATGCTATTGTACCTGTCATTGCTTCATCAGCATAGATATCTACAAAAATCCAATTTTTATTAGATTGAATAGTTTGTGTATAATGTTTTACTTGTGACTCATAACTGTCTTTTTGTTCTCTACTTGCTGTGCTTACTCTACAATAAGCTGCCACTCTTAGTTTTGAATTAAAATCAAATTTTTTTCTTTTGCTTGTTTCTGAATTCTTTTTTATGACTTCGACTTCCATTTTATCTTTCCTCTCCTTTCGTCTTATTTAATGTCCAAGAAAAATAAAAATACAAGCTGAGAAAAAATTTTACATGCAAACAATTCCATAGTTTCGTTTTAATATAATTTTTGCATAAGCATATTCCTTATCATTTATCTTTTTCTTCCTATATAATGTATTTATTATTTGTGTTTGAATAGCATATTCTTCAATGTCTTCTTTTTTTAAATTCTCTTCCATTCTTAAATCTGTTTTGCTTTCTGAAGTATTCCATTTTCTGTTTTATATATAATTGGAATAATATCAATTTGTTTTATAAGCTGTTCAACTGTGATTTCTGTTGCACTATTTTTCAAATTATATATTGCAATTTTCGCACACGCAACGTATATATCTACATCCTTATTTATGCTATTCTGTATTTCCATTTCAAAATTTTCTGCTGTGATACTTTTTCTTGTATTTATAATTCTTTTAAATGCTCTTTTTATGTATTTTTTACATTCATTTTTATTCATTTTAGCCTCCATAATAAAAAAGCCAGAATTATCTGACTTTTGCATTATTCTTTTACATTCATTTTATATTTTTTAATTTCATTGCCTACTCTACTTCTTTTATCAGCAAATTTCTTTTCATCTTCTATACTATCAATAATCACTTTTGTATGAAGTATACCTCGAGAATCTAAGCTATTTATTTTCTCGTTAATACACAAGAATTTGTAATTATTTAATAATAATTGCTTTAGTATTTTATATATCATGTATCATCACTTCCTAGAGCTTTCATATCTTCAAAAACTATTAGTTGTATTTTATGTTTGTCATAATCATCTAACATCATTTCTAATGCTTTTCTTTCTATAATTCTTTCTTTATTAGTATTTTCTAAATATAACAATATATCATCAACCTCTAGTAATCGTTTTATATCACACCCTAAAAGTTTAGCTTCTGCAAGTTTCATTCTTTTAAAAGAATATAGTCCAACATGCATTTTTAATCATCCTTCCTATTATAATATAGGTGTATTTTATATAATATCCTTGTTAATGTTAATCTGAGAAAAAATTTCTGTTTTAATTTCTATGTTTATTTTTTATTTTAATCCATTTCGTATTTTCTTCAAGTTCGGCAATTAAATTCTTGGTAAATATCTTACCACAAGTATTTAAATTATGTATGTTTCCTTCAAAACAGTAAAACCTATAATCATTTTCTAATAGTTTTCTTAATTTTTTCATTATTTCGTATTTATTATTTCCAAGTGAATCTAATTTTTTAATTATTATCCGTTTTATCTTTTTACTCCTATAATCACTTAACATTTTCTCAAATATAGTTTTTTCTTTTCCTCTCTCTTTTATATTATTTTCAGAATATAAATATATATCTTCTATTCCAATCATAAATATAGAATTTGATCTCAAAAAATCCAGTTCTTGAAATTTCATAATTTTAAAAGAATATACTCCTACGTTCATAATTCATCATCCTTCCTATAATAATATAGGTTAATTTTACATATATGAATTATAAAATTTAAGCTGAGAAAAAATCTGAGTAAAATATTTAAATTTCAATTAACATCACATCATTTTCTCTGCACAGGTGAACTATTATTCCTCTTTCTCTTTCGCTCATTCCTAATATGGTAAATATATTCATTAATAAAATATCCATATTTTTATTTCTAATATCTTTTATTAACTCGTAATAATTATCTGCATTTTCTCCTGGTGGAGTTATATACATTTTTCCTATTTCTATATTATCTTTGCAAAACTTTCTAAATAACTCTATTTGTGTTTTTGATGAATTATAAAGATTTACAACATATAAATTTGCTTTGCCTCTCATATTTTTATTTATAATTTTATTGTTTTGCATCATATTTTGGTATATATCTTCAACCTCATTGCAATCATATAAATCGTATGTAAGATCTAATTGATTTTCAAAAGATTCAGGAGTAACCTTTACTTTCATTTTATATAATAAGTCTAATGCTATAGTTGCATATGCTTTTCCTTGTTTTTTAGTAATCATGGCTACTTCTCCTTATTATTGTTTTATATATAATGGAAAATCAACAGGTTTTAATATTGTTTTTGTATCAAATTCATAGCGTTTCTTTTCTTTATTATATTTATATGCACTGCTACACCATTTTCTTAATGCATTATTCCCTAATGTTGCTGTTTTTGAAAGTTCCATAGCATCTTTTGTTTGCTGTTTTTTCATATTGATATAATCCAAATCAATGCTATTCTTTCTATTGCTGTATATTAATTCTTTCTGTTTTTTACGACGTTCTACCTGATGTTCCTGTTTTCTTTTCTCTTTTTCAATTTCATATCTCTCATCTTTTTTTAATACTTTTGAAACATAGCTTATAGAGGTGTCAACTAATTTTGAAATTTCAGTTAGTGTCTTTGCTTCTTTAAAATATAATTCACTAATATATTTTGTTTTCTCCATTTTTACTCTCCTATATTCTGGTTCAAAAAGTGTTTACATGTTTTTGAGCATGGTTATCTAATATAGGCGTATCTAGAATTTACCTATATTGATTTTTTGGCAAACGTGTAGTATAATAAAACAGAGCAAATAAAAGGGGGTTGTTATTGTTATACCGCACATTTTGCCAATGTTAGAAACAAAGTGTAGTATTTTCTTGTTTCTAACTATTTGCATTATAAATTTCCCCTTTCAAAAAGTCAATAAGTATTAAGTAAAAACGCTTATAACACAAATTTACTTTTTTTAAAATTCGTGTTTATAACATAGAAGGAGATTGCAATGGACGAAAACGAATATATATCAGACATTTTGTCTGGTCTTGGTTTTGCAATAAATGAAAAAAATCATAGTGAAATTATCATAAATTATCCTATAAAATTTGACAAAAAAAATATGAAATTTAATATCTCATCCAGTTATATAATTAATATGCAACCAATTGCCACTTTTTTGTCTGATTTTTTAAATTGTAATTTTGATAATTATGATGATTTCCTTAATTTCTTTTGTAGGTATTCTTTGTCTCTACTAGATTATAAAAAGCTAGTAAAGTTATTTAAAAATAATACTTGTTCTGAAAAAGATTTTGAACAATTTATTTTAAATTTACTAGACAAACACAAAAATAGTTATAAAAAACTACAAGAACAAACTGATATTGTTTTGGATTACTGCTTACTAAATCCAAACAAAAAAGCATTAGAATTTAAACCAATCGAGAGATTATATGTACTAAGAAGGACATCACCAGCCTTAACACTACTTAATGAACATAAAGCTGTATATTATTCTGTGAATCTGTTCTCTTCATATCCTGGTGAAACAGAAAAACAGATATATGATTTCTTATCTAAAAAGAAAAACGAAGTTACAGAACTTGATTTAATACTTCCGTTTGATATTTCTGCAATACTGTATAAATCAATTTGTAGCATACTTAAAGAAGAAGTTTATCTTAAAGTATGTAAGAACTGTAGTAAGTATTTTATTGCAACAAATAAGTCATTGAATTATTGTTCAAAATTAGCTCCTAATGAAAAGAAAAAGACTTGTAAAGAAATCGGAAGGCGTGTATCTTTTGAAAATTCTAAAAATAGTGATCCTATACTTTCTTTATATTATCAAGTATATAGCAGAAAATCTATGATGAAATCAAGAAACCCTGATATCGAGAAATATGCTGATAATTTCAATAAATTTAAAGAAACCGGAAAAAAGAAATTAAACAAATATAAGGCTGGCAATATTTCAGCTGAAGAATTTAAAAAATGGATACAAGAAAATAGTTAAAAGTCAAACTTTTAACTATTTTCTTATTGTTTTAAGGAAATATGTAATTATACAGGATTAGAATTTTGTTTTTGTGCCACCGCTAAAATAAACTCAGCCATTATAACTGCTGCATTTACAGCTAGTCTTGCATGATATGATAATATGTTTATTCTCTTGTTTCCTAATCCATGCGAATCACTGCCATTATTTCTCATTTCTGTAATTCCAGAAACTATACTTTCTAATCCTGACAGTATCTTATTTATTCTTACATCCATCTGTTTGTCGGAGTGCATATTATATAAATCTTTTACTTGTTTGTATAATTTTTTTATTTCTCCACTGCTATCTGCATTCTCTCCCTTTTGTTCAATAACATAACAAAACGTTTCTTCTAAAATTGTTCTTGCTTTTGTTATTGCACTATCTAGGCTTCCTTCATCAATATCTTTCATAGCTCTTTCAGATAATTCTTTTATATACTCTCTATCTATAATTTTTATATTCGGAGTTTCTATTTCGATTTCAGAATCTATTTTAGTAACAATATATTGTTTACCTACTAACTTCAATTCATTACCTCCAAAATACAATAAAGAATTTATTTTTTCAATTATCTTATTGTATATATACTTATATGTATTTTCTATTTCATCTGCACTATTCATTTTACACAGAACACTTTGAAATCTTTCTTTATCTAACATATAAGTTAGTAATAAACTTACTTTGTTTGTCTTTATACAATATTCCAACAAATTATCTAGGTATTTCCATCTACTTAAGTTTGTAGAACCTTTTCCCCATTTATATGTTTGTGCATATCCAAATTTTGTTGATAACTCACATAGTGTAGGACCACTTAAATATGGCATTGCTACTTCCACTCCGTTATATTCCTCAATAGTTGTATCTCCATCTAAAATGTCGATAATTTCTCTTCTCCTTAAAAGTTGATAATTAAGTTCCATAAAAAAAACAGCTCCTGTCTCAAATAATTTCATTAATTATAGCATATATTCCTTGAATTTACTAGATATTATTGCTATAAATCCATAATTATCTTCCATTTATAGTTTCTGTTTTTTCTTTTACTCAAGAGCGTTTCCTTAATTTGAACACATTCTCATACAGTTTGCATTTTTTATAAATTTGCATGATTACCAAGCTAATATATAAAAAAATTAAAAATTCCAAAGATTATTTCTCTGGAATCTTATTTATTTGCCGTAAAATCTCTTTTTAAGCAATTTTCAATAATTTCATTTTTTTCTTCATCTGTTAATTCTCTTTTTACTAAGGTAATTTTAAATTTAATTTTCTCAACAATTGTTTGTAATGTCTTTTCAAATTTTGGAGTAAAAAAAACTTTTTGATTATTTTTTATTTCATTTTCAATTTTTTCTTCTCTACTCATCCAAAAATATATAACAATTGCAGCACCTAATATTACACCTAAAAATAAATACATATATTGGTCCATCTTATCCACTCCTCAATTTTGTAAAAATAATTATATCATAGATTGTAAAAATTTAAATACTATAAGTGTAAAAAATAAGGATAGCAATATGCTATTCTTATTGTAATTTGGAGTTTCCTTATATCATTTTCCCCTTACTTTTTTTCCATCAATAAACTTTTTTATCTTCACAGTATTTATAGTTTTACCTAATTCTATAAATAATCCCATTTGATATTTAAAATGTAATTTATTATCTGTTAACGCTTTAAGTTTGTATTCATCAATTTTTTTCCCATTCTGATTAGTATTCGAATATTTTTTAAATTCTATAGCCAAAATATTATTATCATTGCTACCTCTTTCATGTAATAAAATATCCGGAAAAATTTTATGCTTTTTTCCTTCGTAAACAACCTCTTTATATTTTTTTTCATTAAAAACATCTTTATTATATTCATAATCAACATTATAGTTATTATTTTTAAAAAAATTATTTTTTTCTAAATTTTTAATAAAATATCTTCCAAAGTGAAAAACAATATTTCTTTCCGAAGAATCATTCTCTAATAAATATTTATCATTTTTATACAAATCCTCTAAAGTATTATTAACAATTAACATCAATTCTTCTACAATATTTTCCATCGCATTCTCTCCTATAAATTAATTTTCATCATCTATTAATTGAATTTTTAATACATATTTTATTTTAGAAAATTCACTTCCTTGTATGCTACAATCCTATAAAATAACATGCAATTGAAAAAATATTATAACTATAATAATGTTCAATATCATTTTACTTTCTATTTTTCATAAAAAGCAATCTCCCTTTTTATTTAGTTGTCTGTACATTCAAATATTTTTACAATTGCAGGATCATTTTTGTAAATTGAATCTCTATCTAAAACAATAGTATTAAGATTGAATTTTGCATTTTTTAAATCATTTATAGAATTTATATTGTTTCCTTTACTATAAAATTTTGTATTCGAATTAAATTCTACAACTGTTTCAAATTCTTCATCTGTTAATTCACTAATAATATCTCCATATTTTATATTTACAATGGCTGTATTATTATCAGTAATGTTTATATCTTTAATTTCTATGGTATTAACAAGCTTAATTCTTTCTTTTTCTGTTAAAGTCATATTATATAATAATTCTTTATTTAATTCTTCTCCTGAAAGATTTCTATATATAATAATTCTTTTTTCTTCATTATCTAGATAATCTCCTACTTTTACATCACTTAAATTCATATCTTTTGTTGTTCTTGCATTTAAATATGAAAAAGTATTTTTGCTAATATAAAATTCTTTTGAATTATGATTAGTAAAATAAATATAATTGTCATCTATATTGTATATCTTACCAGAAGAATAGCATTCACCTTTTAATATTTTTTGAGTTACATCTTCAGGCTCATCTTGTTCATTATTTGTTTCATCTTTTTCTTCTAAATTGTCTCCTTGAATATATTTTTCTTGATAAGTTTCTATTATTGCATTTATGCCTTGTCCCATACTAATTGGCAAATATTTTGGACCAATAACACAACCATAATTCTGGTTTTCTTTATCTTTAAATGTTATTATATAATCTCCATAATATTTATTCCATTCAATATTCTCATACTCTAATTGCATTTCCGGAAAATTATCTTCCATATATTTTGTTCCATATATTTTAGCTATTTGTTTTGGAATAATTCCTCCAAGCCATAATGCAATCACTACTAAGACTATTACAATAACTGTAATTATTATATTTTTCTTATCCATGAATTCACCTCCATAAATTTATATTTGTTAATGTGTAATATAAATTTTTATAAAAATTTTCCTTCTTATAAATCACTTGTATTTGAGTCATTTTATCATAAAGTAGTAAAAATGTCTATTATATTTATACAAAAATAAGAGATCTTCAATCTCTTATTTCTAGATATTATTTTTATCATAATTACAATATTGGTCAAAAACTGAACTCATATATTCATGAGGTATTTTTAGTCCACATCCAGACCAGCCTTCTCATTTATTATCAGATTTCATACAATTATAGCATACTCCTTTACCATCATAAGTTGGATAGTCTTCATCATAATTAAGCATCTTTCCACATTTACTACAATACACTAAGTCAGGTTGTTCAAATGTTGACCTTATTACTTTTTTGCTAATCATTGTGTCATCATTTAAGTCTATTGTATAAAATCTCTTTTTGTCCTCTATAATTTCAAAGTCTTGCAGTATATACTCTTGATTAGGTCCAATTTCAATATCACAGCGCACTCTTGTTTCTATTTTAATTTCATGTTCTTCTAATGCATGAATATAATTTTCAATAAGATATTCTTGATCTTCTTTATCATAATAAGAAGTATTTTCATCACGATATGTAATATCTAGTGAAATTTTCACTTCATTGGAAATCATTGCATATATTTTGTTTTCTTTTTTCTCTATATATAGTAACTCAGAGAAAATATCATAAATATCTTCTATATCTCCTTCCCATTGTTCGTAACAATCTATCCAAATATTAGAGCCATACAAATATTCTTTTATCTTATCATCAAGTATTCCATTTTCAATTTCGGATTCAATACACTCAGTTATTTGCTTTTCCTCATAAATTTCGTTACAATGTTTTAGGAAATTTCCTAAAAATTCAAATAAAATAAAATTATTATCGTTTTCAAATGCATTTCTGAATCCTTCATCACTTGATACAATACAAATTTGTTCTCCAGTGCTCTTTTGATAATTTTTTATTGCATTTATCATTATTGCATCCTTAAATTCGTATGGTTTCTTTTCTTCAAAAGGTGGATTTCCTGCAAAATAATCTTCGAAAAGTTTATCTGCATCTAAAGGATTAAGCGGTATTTCTTTAACCCCATCTAATTCTTGAAAATCCATTAATTTATCAATTACACTAGTAACAACTGATTCTACTTTTAATTCATTAACAACACATACATTATCTTCATTCAAGTCAGTCATATGCTTTCTCACGGCATAATTATATTTTGTTACATTGCTTGACACATCCTCTTCTAGATGTTTGATGACTTCACCAGTTGTAGCATTAGTATATAGTACAGTTACTTTTCCACTTTTTACAAGATTTTTTACGGTAGCTAGTTTACCACTATCAAATTTGTATTTTGCTCCAATATAAACATTTGTATCTAAATATACTATCAATTTTATTCCTCCTATAATTTTTCGATTAGTTTAACTTTTTTCAACGCCATTATAGCATAAAATTATAGGTTTGTCTTATCCGTTTTTTTACCTTTTTTTACCTTTTCTGAGCTTATGTAACCTTTCTTCACTTTTTTCCGTTTCTTTTCGCTACTTTTTAATCTTTTGGCTACTTTTTAGCAATAATCTTTTAAAATTTTAACAGGTGATTGAAGTTGAGGAATATAAAGAAATACACAAAAATTCAGGGTTCGCAAAAACAAAGAAACAAATTGAAAGCACTTAATAAATTTCAAGATGATATTGCCAAATGCTATTATAATACAAAATATAAAAACAAGAATAAATAATTATACAATTACCTATTCTTGTTTTTTATTTTAATTTGTTATATGATATTTAACCATCGATATTATCCCTTTACTGCTTGGTGTATCCCAGTCTCCTAAACGTAATAACTCTCTTGTTTTCTTTTTATCTGTATATCTCCACATAGTCGAAATAGCTGTGTTTATATCAGATTTCAATGTATGTACATTTTGTCCCTTCTCTTTTGCAATCTTGATATATATTTTGTTTATATTATCTTCATTTTCTACAATCGAATATAATATACATGCATTGATTAGTCTAGTCCCTTTTAAAGAATATGTAAATCCCATACTAAATAACATCTCAGATATTTGCTTTCCTATATTTTTATTAGATATTCCTTCTGCCATTTCTTGTAGTTGCCTAGAAATTTCTTCAGGAGGTGTTAGTTTTGAAAAAAATCTTTCCACACATTTAAAATCTCTAGCTTTTTCTAAATATTTAGTTTCTCCTGAGTATATAAAAACTTTGGTTTTTACTGTGGCATCATTTTCTATCTCTTGTAGTATCTCTAATCCATTTTTTCCTGGCATCTTTAAATCTAGTATTAATACATCTGGATTAAGCTCTCTTACTTTTTGATAAACCTTAGTTCCTTCATTTAAGATTCCTAAGCACCTTACATCATTAGTATTAATTGTATTTAATAATAGTACACTAATTGGTACATTATCTTCAGCAATTAAAACATTAAGCATTCCGATACCTCCTATTTGGCTATTTACATAATTTTAGCACATTATCGATTTATTGTAAACCTTTTTCAGAAAACTACCCATGACCAACTTTAGGATATAGCTCATTTTCTCCACCAGGATGAGTATATATATCAACAGCATTTGAAGATTGCCCTAATGTCTTTTTTATTTTCAACTCCGAATCTCCTTCTTCATACATAGTTGTTCCTTTATTATGTCTAAATATATGCGGATTAACATTTTTTTCATTTAATTCATGGCAATATTCCTTTAATAAATTATTTATAGTAGTTCTTCCCATTGGTTTATTCGTATTAGCTGTTTTATTACTTACAAATAAATACTTATTTTTTCTCCCAGCGAGAAGCTCTTCTCTTTCTGGTAAATATTCCATAAGTGCATCATACATTAAAGCATTAATAGCAACTTTACGAACTTTTTTACCTTTTCCCGAAATAGTAATATAATAAGTATCAAAGTCAACATCTCTATCAAGTTCTACCTCTAACAGTTCTGATATTCTAAATCCTCCTTCATCGAGTAATATAAATAACGCATAATCTCTTTTACTTTTTTTTCCTGCTTTTAATATTATCTTTCTTAATGTTTTTCTTGGAAGCATATCTGCTGTTATATATGGTCTGTCTATCTTATAGAAATCACTCCTTTTTATGATTTTTCGTGAATCTTCTCTAATTCCTTTTTCTATTAAAAAATTTTCATATATTGAAAGTGATGCCATCTTCCTGTTTATTGTTGTATATTTCATACTTTTCTTTTTTTCAATATATTTTTTATATTCGACTACATTTGCCCTTGAAAAATCTATAATATCTTCATCATAATAATCTTTAAAAAAATTTATAAAAAGTTTTATATCTGATATATATGAATTAATAGTATTTCTTTTTCCATCTGCATCATAATTCTCCTCTAAATATTGTTCAAATTGTTTTATAATATCCTCCATCAGTATATTTCACTCCATTTTCCAAAATAATCTTCGGAATTTATAAGCTTTTCATAATATATTTTTACTGCACGGCTTAAACTTGTCTTATCCATTGGCTTTCCACTTTTTCTTGATATATGACTAACAAAAAGATAGTCATTTTCATATTTACCCAGAAACATTTTTCTGTCTTTTAAATATCGTTTTAGTGCTTTTTGTACTTCAGTTGAAAGTTCTATCTTTTTCGATTCTAAAAAAAGTACTTTGTAATTAGAGTCAAAATTTTCTTTTAACTTTATACTCATTATCTTTCTTTCTGAAATTCCATATCTCACAAAAAGTAAAAACATTAAATAATATTTACTATTATCATGCTTTGCTAATTCAATAATGTCTTCATAGCCATTCTCTGTAATATCTAAAATATTTTTTCTAAACTTTTTATATTTTAGATTATTTGCTGCTTGTTTTCTTTTTTTCTTGCCCTTTTCTACTATGAAATGTTCATATAACCCCAGAATAAGTAGTTTATGGTTTATTGCTTTTCTTGAATATCCTATTCTATATAAATAAGTTCTATATAGTTTGACTTTTTTATTGCTAACTAAATACATACACTTTTTCTTTTCTTTATAATATTTTTTTACAAAATTAAAATATTCTTCAACATTACTAATGTAAAGTTTAATTGTACTTAGCTTCAAATTAGGATAATTTTCCGAAAGATATTTTTTATATTCTTCTAATAACTCCATTCAAAATTCTCCTTGTTGGTTATGTATTATTTTTTTTCGTTGAATTTCATTAGTTATGTATTATTTTTTCCTCTCTTTTTTATGTTTTTTCATCAAAAATAATACATAAGTGTAATTATGTATTATTTTTTTATTTTTAAAAATCACTCCATATATTTTATATATAGAGTAATTTTATATTATTTTAAAATTTAATTTGAATTGTTTTTTAAATGTTTTCTTAAAACACTTATATATTTTTCATAACGTTCTTCCAACTCCTCATATGTTTCTATTTTGATTGATATTTTTGATATTTCTTTTGCTTGAATAATTCTTTCATATCCTTTTTTTTCATCTGAAGCAATATAAAATATTATTAAGTCTTCAATTAATAATCTTGATGCAATATCCATTCTTTTTGGCATAAAGTCATATTCGTTTTTTATATATTTCCATTCCAAGTCTATAAGTTCCTTAGCACCTTCTTTTCTGAATAATTCTAAAAATAATCCTTCTATTCTTTTTATTTCTGCCATTACTTCAAAATTTTCTTCCATTTAATTTTCCTCCATTTCGTTTTTTCTTTTTTCTACTATCAAGTCAAAATATTTTTTATACATTTTTTGAAATTCCACATTGTCTAGACTCAGCAAATACTTTGTTTTATTTTTATATTTGTGCTTTATAATTTTAGCAATCTGATCTTCCTTGTCTACATTTACATTTAAAACAATCAAGTCTAGCAAAAAACATATGTTGATGCTTGTAATTCTTAATTTTCTATCTTTTCTTATTTTGCCAAACTTTTCTGTCACTTTCTGTAATGTATATTGTATCAGTTCTTCTGTTTTTTCTGCTCCAATTAACTGTCTTAGTTTTTCTCGATAATCCAGCATATCTTTCACCTCCAATTTTACTATAATTCTTTTGGTCTTCTCAAAACAACACGAGTAAAAATTTGAGCAAAAAATAATGCATAAAAAACAAAATCCATATTTAAATATTATCATTTCAACCTCAAAATTTTATTTTAAAAGGTGCAAACTACGAAAGTTTACACCTCAATCTATTTTTCTTTATATGCATAAATATTTTCGCTAAGCTCAACTACATTCTGTACTCTACTTAGTAGTATTTGTTGTATAGTTCTATTTGCATCTGTTTCAATTACCTTAGTATTAACTATTTCTTTTATTAACTTCATAGCTTCTTTATATGTAGTAATATCGTATAGGAAAATATATTCATATAATTCGTTTGTTTCCATAATCAAAATATTTCTATCTTCTAAACTATAAGTATCAACTCTTTGCAAATTAAATACTTCTCTAATTTTCCTTTTAGCACTTTCAGAAAGTTGTGTATAATCTATCATTATAATTCCCTCCTTAAGCTACTCTTTTAACTATATTTTCAATATTTTTCTTATCTCTTATTTTTCTATAATTTGAATATCCAAACTTTATAATTCTAGTGGACCTTTCAGATTCTACATCCATTATTAATTTTCCAATAGATTTAAAGTTATAAAATAGCTTAACTTGACCATTTATGTATTCGCTTCCTTTTCCAAGATAATTTCTAATCACATTGAATTTAAATTTGTTATAATCATTTCTATGGTCGCTAATTCTTATTCCAGGACAAGCCCCATTATCTAAAGTCAAATATATACTATTACTTTTTTTAGAATAATGTTTTTCTACAATAAATCCTCTCTTATTTAATATACTTACTATTCTATCAGCTAATTTTCTTTCTTTTTTTAATTTAAACATCTTATCTCTCTCCTTCATTCTTTATAATTTTAAGCAACTTTTTTATTGTTTCTATTTTCTTTTTTTCTTTTTTCATTTTTTTCTAATCTTTTAACGTGTTTTATACTCCTTCTAAGAGCCTTCAAATCCTCTTCATTCATTATTATATCTACAGCATTGTTCATAATTTACACCTCATTTTATGCAATATTTTGATTATATTTTTTTGTATTGCTTTCTAATTTTATTTCTAAACTTTCAGGAATTTCGCAATCATTTAAAGATACATCTAAATCTATTTTTTCCTCTCCATACTTATTTATAAGGTTTGACATTAAACATCCAGAATTATGGTGTATTGTGTACATATCCATAACGACATAAATTCTAGTTATATTTTTAATTTTATCCAACTTTTTTATTTCGTTATTAGTTATAATGTTTGGTGCTCCTATTATTATTTTATTTTGATATTTAATTTGTAATTTATATGCAAGCATCATTTCTGAAGCTATTATAATATCATTTTCTTTAGTATTATCATTCATTATCTGTAATCTATCTTTTTGGGGCAAAAGTATCATTATGTTGTTGTTTGCTTTTGTCCCATTGTTTTCGAAATTGCTACTAAACCATATATTACTTGTTTCCTGTTGATATTTCGTGTCTAGATAAATTCTTAGTCCTATAATCTTACAATTATTAATAACTGGTATGAATATCCCATTATGAGACTTAAAAGTCCATCTAAATTTATTATTTTGAAAAAATCCCGGTATTCCTTTTAAATCTAGCCCTTTATCAATTAGACATTGGCATATTTTTTCTTTATCTTGTTCTTTTGTTGGTATTGACTTAAACCCAATACATTCAATTTCTTCTATATCAAATCCTAATTTTAATAATTTCATTGTATGCTCTGGTTTTAGTTGTAACAATTGTAAAAACTCATGATATACCAAATCTAAATCCTCTTCATTCCTTTTAGTATTTGTAATTATTGTGTTCATAATATTACTTTTTATATTAGGCTTACTTTGTATCAAAGCCTTGTATGCGTCCTTATTGCTAATATATTTACATTTAGCGTATAAACCAACAGAATAGCCTCTTGCTTCACAGTTTTTGCATATATAACTATTATTTGATGTATCTAAAATCATTCTACTTTTATCTGAGAAACAAAATGGACATTTTACACATATTATATTTCCTTTAGAATATATTTCCTGCAAGTTTAATTTGTTTTTTACATTTACTATACTAATACAATTAAAAACATCTTGATTCATATCTCCCCATTATGCTCCAATTCTTTGCTGTCCAGACTCTCTACTCTTAATAAGATTAATAAACTCATCAGCTGTATCCTTTATTTTATCTGACACATCAATAAAATTTTTAATATCATTTTTCGCCCATTTGGTTATATATCCAAAACTGCACATAGAAGTATCAAAATTAAAATAATCAGCAACTAAAAAAGCAACTGACTCTACAAATATTTCACTTTTATTTTTATCCATACAATAGTCGAAGTCATCATATAAACAATGACAAAGTTCATGTATTAAAACAGCAGTCTTATCATCTTGTGATAAGTTTTCAGCAAGAACAATACGATTTTCACTTTTACTATAAAAACCTTTGGCACCACCAATTATAGGTGAACTCATAACAGGAACTGGTGAAATATCTATAAGAATATTATAAAGATCTTTGGTTGTATCTGAATTTAATTCATCTTCTATAAAAGGAACTTTTTGTCCACCTTTTTTTACATAAGTATCCTTAATATCAAATACAGCAACTCTTTTAAATCCTAAACCATCTATATTTTCTATAGTTCCTTGTTCGTTTCTTTCTTTTTCTTCTTTGCCATCTACATTTTGTTGACCATCTATTTTTCTATTCTTTTTTATTTTCATAGGTGCATAAATATATATAGTTTTTGGATTTTTCTTTACACCTCGACCAAGTTTATTCCAATCACAAAATCCTTTTACAAATGTCGCATTGGGATTTTGTAAATATACTAGAAACATATTTCTAAAATTATAATTATTTTTCATCTTTTTTATCATTTTCAAAAATTTAGGGTAGTCGCCTCTTTCAATAATCTCTTGTACTCCCTCTAATAATTTATTATAACTTATTTTATTATGCACTTTGCTCACCTCGTTTTAAGGATTTTTCTGTTCTTTTTAATATATTAATTATCTTTTTACAACTCTCAATATTGTCCAAGGAAATGTCTATTTTCGAATAATTATTATTTATCATTTCTCTATATGACTTAATTTTTTCTCTTTCCTCTACTTTAGATAATATATCTATTATCGCCTCATATTGAACAACTTCCCTGTTCCATACATTTATTTTACTTTTTTCTCTCCTAATAGTTTTATTTACATTTTGTATAATTTTCTTTAGATTCTTCATAATTTTCCTCCATTTTTTTATTCTATATATTATTTTCATTTAGATGTTTTTTTACTATCCATCTTTTATTTTTTATACCTATTTTTCAATATTAATACTCCAGCAATTATTTACTTTAATAAAGTTGGTATTACTATTTAATATTTGCCTTATTTTTTCTCGCACATGGTTGTTTTTCTGTGCTTTTTTTGATTTTATTACAATATTATAAATATCATCTACCGTTGCTCTATTGTTTAAAAATTCAATTGTTGCCTGGATTATATCTCTCCATGTTATTTGAATTGAATCTATAATATTTTTAGATATTGTATTTGTATTTTTTTCATTAAATATCCAAATCTTATTTTTTCTAAATATTAATATATGTTCGTGCTTTATAGGTATAAAAGAATTGTTAGTATAAATATTTCTATCTGATACACAATTATGCTGAGCTTTTATTATATGGCTTTCTAATTCACCAAACCACTTCATATCTTTTATTATACTGTAATATCTTCCTTGTTTTCTAACATCTCCTATAAGCAATGCGTGTCTGCCTCCATTTACTAAACTGTAATATATTTTTTCATTAACTAAGTCTAATTTTTTAATAAATTCTTCATAAGGCATATCTTTTGACAAATCTGATTCATCATAACTATTTCTTTGTTTTTCATATTTTATAATATTCCAATATGGTGGGTGTGAAAAAATAAAATCTGCCCCAGATGGTATTTCATCTGTAAGAGCATTCCATCCATTGTTTAAGTCTAAATGTATGCTATTTCTTATCCCTAACTCATTTGCAACGTCTTTTCCCGTTCCTCCTCCAGAGAATATTTCAATAAACTTTTTAGGCTTACTCTTGGGAAAAAACTGCAATATTAAATCTTTTATTACATATCCAGAACAATTTCCTCTGTAAGACGAATTTCCATACGGACCTCGCTCTTCATAACTTATTATACTTTGCATATATTTTCCTCCTGTACATTTATAAACAAGAACGTTCCCCACATATTTTACATCTTATAAAATGTTTTTGATTTAAATTGTTATTTTCCTTAGTTGCTTTTTCTAACACAAATTTTCCAAATCCATTACATTTACATTCTGCTGAATATAATGCAAGTCTTTGAACTGGATAACCATATTTTTTAATTTTTTCTTTATCTCCATTCCAATATAACTCTGCTAGTTCATCTCTTGTCATAGGGATATTACTTGCATTATCCTTAAATACTAGTGGGTTGATTTCTTCGATTTCATCACTTTCTTTAATTTCTATATTTTTATTAAAATCAATACCCTCTAGTACTATTTTCAATATTTCTTCATCTGATAATTTCTTATTTTGGGTATTAACGATAATTCCACCATCAACTGAGATACCGCACCCTTCAAGTAATGTGTACTCTATCTCATTTTCAGAAGTTTTATCTATTTTTAAATACTTTTCTAATTTTATTTGATAATTTTTTGACATATTTTTTCCTTTCACTCTTTATTGCATTAAAGCACCTAATTGATAGGTGCTTTTGCTTAATTTTCAATTTTTATTGTAATAAATTTCATAATTTCATCAGTTATTCTATATAATCTTTCAAGTTCAAATATCATTTTAGGTTCTAATTTAAAAATCATACGAAAATAGTATCCTCGTTTATGTTTCTTTATTTCATACACAAGATTTTTTATTCCTACATCATATACTTCTAATATTTCGCCATTATTTTTAATAAGTGTTTTTACTTTTTCTAACACTTTTTCTCTTTCTTTTTCGCTAATGTCGTCAGCAAAAATAATTATAGTTTCATATTTATTCATATTTTTAACCTCTTTCTTTATTTCTTATTAAAATTTTTTTAATTTGTTCAAAATGGTAAATCGTCATTATCTGAAGAACTACCAAAATTTCCACTTTGAAAATTTGCAGATTGCGCATCAAATTCATCAAATGGATTTGAATTATCATTTTCTCTTTTACTATCCGCAAAATATGCCTCTTCTGCAACAATTTCAGTAATATAATGTTTTTGACCATTATCATCTTCCCAGTTTCTTGTTTGCAATCTTCCAATTATTCCTACTTGTTGACCTTTCTTGAAATATTTATTACAAAATTCTCCTAGTTTACTCCAAGCAACTATGTTTACAAAGTCTGCTTGTCTTTCCTCTCCTTCTTTTACAAATCTGCGATTAACAGCTAAGCAAAATGATGCAACCAATGTATTATTACTTTGAGTATATCTTATTTCTGGATCTTTTGTTAATCTTCCCATTAAAATCACTTTATTCATTGTTATTACTCCCTTCTTAATTCTCACATTTTATTATTATAAATTTTAAAACTTCTTCGACTGTGTTTATATTTTTTTCAACTTTTGCTTTTGCATTTTTCTTTTTACAATTATCCTTAAATCTAATAATATAGTAATATCCTGTTTTTTCTTTCTCAATTTCATAAGCTAATCTTCTTGCTCCGTAAAACATTCTTTTACTTATTTCAAAACCTTCAGTACTTACTATTTCATCTATTTTTTTCATAATTAATGTCATTTTTTCTGAATCTTTATAATCTTTTATAATAAAGACTGCTTCAAATTCTTCATTCAATTTATTTACCTCCTCATATTTCAAGCACTTAGAAATAAATCCAATAAATCTTGTTGTTCATAGTTTTCTTCTTTTAGTTCACTGTCAAATAAACAACATAAAAATTGTATTATATTATTTCTTGACCATTTTCTCCTGCCAAATGCATTCATTCTATATTTCAAAGGCAATCCTATACATAATTCCAATTTAGAATTACTTTTTTCAAAATCATACTTACATAAATATCCTTTTTCTACTGTTTTAAAAAATATCTCCATCCAATAATTTAAAAATAAGCAGTCCTCTTCTTTGTTATCTCTAGTCTTCTTTCCATATATGTATATTTTTCTAGGCAATATCTTATTTTTACTTCTTATTATAAACTCATCTTGTTGTAATGCGTCATCTCCGTTTACTTTAACCTGGCATGTAGTATTTAAAAACATATTTGGATATTTCAAAAATCTTTTACTACCACTTAATTTTTTTATCATTCTTTTATCAGATATGTCATATCTACATTCCATAAGAATTTCCTCCTTTATTACTTTGTATATCCATAAAATATTGACCATATAAATCATTATGATATATATAGTCTTCAAAAACAGCTGTCTTTTTAGGTTGTCTTATATACTTTTTAAAAACATTAGGGATTTTTTCACCTTTCCATATAAATTTTTCCTTTGGTATATATACATCATCTTTAAAAATAGTCGGAAAATTAGATGCAAAAACTATAGCTTTTGATGTTTTACTTTTTAATAACTTTATTCTTTGTGTATTATTTGCTACTACAAATGGTATTCCATTACTAAATCCCATAAAAATACTAGTAAAATTTTTCAAGACATTAATACTTAGATTATATTTACTAATTATATCTAAAATTATCTCTGTATCTGTTATGTCTAATGATTTTGATATAAAATTAACTGACTGTTCACTTCCATTCATAGCTAGCACTATGTCCTTCCTTATAAACGGATGACAATTCTTGTCGTTTTTGCTTCCGATTGTTGCTAACCTTGTATGAAATAAGCACCAATCATAATCTATATTTTTAATTGTTAGCGCTATATCTCTTACATCTAAATGTAGTCCTTTTTCTATCTTTACTACTTCATTGTTTTTTAATAATGCAAATCCATTTCCATGTCCTCCTAGTTGTTCTTCTAAATATTTAAAATACTCAGCAAGTCCATATACTTTTTCTATTTCTTTTTCCCCTTGTTTATTCATTAGCACAATTCTGCACATCTTTTATGACCTCCTTATATTTTTCTGCTATTATTTTTCCAATTTGAATTGCTTTTTCATGATTAAAGTCATCATTTCCTATATACCTATTTATAAATCTTGTTGTGTCTATACAAAAATCACAAGCTTTTATATATTGCTCTGCATCAATAAATTTTAATAATCTAAATTCTAAAGTTTCAACACTTGATTTTGTATTGAATGTGTTATACCTTTTCTCTGTTATTTCAGCAAGGCAATAATGGCCAAAATATCTTCCCCAAAACTTTTGAGTTGTTATCCTATCTCCAATCATTTCTTCCAATATAGGTGTAAATAATTCATGTTTATATCTATCCATTTTTATTTTATATGGTGTAGATACATGAAGGTGAGTACCACATGTGTTCCCAACATATCGAGCAAACTTGTTAATCTTCCTACAAATATTATGAAATGTTTTTCTGTTATAAAATATAGGCGATTTCCATTCCAGTCCTTCAATACTACTATCTGTACAACCTATAAAATTGTATTTCGTAAGTTCATACAATTCTTTTGCCATACTAGAAGTTTCAAATTCAAATGAAAAACTAATTTGTGTTTGTTTTCCCTGAAAGCTGCTGTTTCTAGTCATATATCCATGTGCTTGTCTACATATAGCACATATACAATCCTTTTTATTAATCCTTTCTACTTCGTACGCCAAAAACTCTCTACCACAGGAAAAGCATTTTTGATATTCTAAAAATCTTCTTATCTTTAACATTTAAAACCTTCTCCTTTCAGCATAAAAAAATAACCATCGAAATTGATAGTTAAAATTTTAAGCAGCATTTTGTAATAAGCTGCAACTTTCTTCTATTTTCTTTATTATAGATGCTTTTTCCCTTTGTAAAACATCTTGATATGAATATAATATTTCCAAATCATTGTATTTGATTACTTTAGCTAGTATTACCTGCATATCAGAATCGAAATTCAATTGAGTTATTGATTCAACATCATCAATAAACATTGGTGTATTAATTCCAGCAACTTTATTTATTAGTTTTGATATCTCAATATCAGCTCTTATCTTATATGATTTAGAAAGTTTTTCATATTTTCTGCCTTTATATCTGATTTCATATACATCAATAACTTCACCAGTTTGCTCATCAATTGAATTGAAATTGATAGATACATGTGTAAGATATTGCTTAACTTCTTGCATTTGTTTTTGTATCATAAGTAGATTTAATCTTGTTGCAATTTTTAATTGTTTATTAAATATATCTATCGTATTTCTTATGTCTTCACATTCTTTTTCCAGGGATTCTATTTGCTGTTTAGCTTTTGCTATTTGATTATGTTTAACCGTAATTTCTTTATTAGTCAAATCAATTTCTGCTTTTTCTTTTTGCAATATATCTATTTGCTGTTTAAGTTTATTTCTTATTTCTGTTTTTTCTTGCATTTCTGGAGTCTTCATTTCTTTATATTGCTTTATTCTAGCCTCTTTATTTCTTATTAATTCTTCCGTCTCAGCCTTTAATTCTTGCATCTTTTTTATTGAATTATCTACATTCTTTTTATATGTAATTGTTAGTGCTTTTATAAGACTTTCATTTTTTATAGCTTGTTTGCAAGTTGGACAAGTTGATGTTACTGAAGAAACATTATTTAAATTTTCTAGTTCTTTATTATATTTCTTTTTTAACTCTTGTAAATCATCATTTACATTCTTAAAAATTTTCTGGTTAGTTATTTTTATTTCTTTTTCTAAATCCTCTATACTTATAATGTTTTCTGTATTGCTAATTAGCTTCTCATATTCATTTTCAAAATCTAAAAGTTCTTTTTCTTTTTCGAATACTTTTAAGTTCTCTTCTTTTTGCAACGCCATTTCTATATATGTATTTTTACTTCCTGTAAGTTTATCTAAATCCGAATTTAGCTGTTTTATTTCACTTCTTTTTGATTTACAATATCCTTTTATATCTATAATCGGCTCTTTAATTATTTGTTTTTCTGATTCCTCTAGCAAATTAAAAGCCTCTTCTGCTGATATTGCAGGTAGTATTCTTAGTAAAAGTTCTCTTTGTTTTGCTTGATCCATACTCCTAAAATAATTTGGATTATATGCACAAATAAAAGCATGTATATCCTTATAAAACCTTGTTAATACCTCTTGAGTTGTTCTAATACCATCAAGCATTACAAAGTTATCTTTTCCCTTACACCTGGTTATTGTATGTTCTGAACCATTATTATCTATTATGGTCATACTAGCATAAGTATTTTGCGATTGCATAATAGTATCATTAGCAACAATTTCCTTATTACTCCCATATAGATTATACCCCGTCAAAATCCACAGTGGTAATGAACCTATTGTTGTTTTATTTTTAGCATTATCTCCCACAATATAAGTAATATCATCAAATTGTACTTTAAATCCATCTTCTAAACCTTTATAGTTCTTTACATTAAATATATTTTTTATAAACATCTTTTTATGCTCCTCTCAAATCTTGTAAAGAAAATAATGAATCCAAATCTTTTGTTTCAATTGATTTTATCTCTATATTTTCTTCCACACAATTATTATTATCATTTTCCTTATAACCTGCTTCTTTCTCAGAATCAATATTAGATATCTCATCTACTATTGGTATTGCAAATGCTTGTCTCATTATATAATTATATATCCCGTGTTAATGCTGAAAAAACAGCTCTACCACTCTTTTCATCATATCCACTTCCTGGCATTTCGATTTCTATATAGTCCTTATTACTGTCTTCTAAATCTATTAATCTATATTTCATTGATAAATATACTCTATTTCCTTGTGGAATAAAGTTTGTAATGCCTGTTGGAATGATTCCAACTTTATTTTTTACTAATAGAGGCTCTACCATTTTAATTATATCCTCAGCTTTTGGAATTTTATAATTATTGTCTAAACCTGTTTCCGTTTTTGCAATTGGAACAATTTCCTCCATTATCTTTGATAATTTTTCACCTATCATACCAATATTCCTCCCATATTTTTTATTTCAATCTTTTGAAAAATCCTAAATATATCAACATTTTTATCATTTTTTATAAATTCATTTATTTTCACATATGTTGGATCAGTTTCTCCTATTATTACTTGTTTATATGCAATATTTTGTCTTCTAAACTGTTTCAAAGTATCTTCTATACACTTAACAGCAAAGTTATTTTCTGTCCAATATGTTGAATTCCATACTAATATTGTATAAGTCTTTTTATTAATTTTATATTTATTTATAAAATCTACTTTACCTAATATATTATTGTTTTTATTAGGCATCTTTTTAATTTTTGATTCAATAATATCTAATCCTTTATTTTCCACAGCTAGAGCAACTTTATATTTTTCTTGTTTGTTTATAGATTCCTCCATTACTGTTTCTATATCTTTTTCATCAAACCAATCTTGTTTTTTACTAGACAATAGAGTTACAAAATATTCGTTAAAATAATAATCTTTACACTCTATCATTGCTAATGCTTTTATTGGTTTTTCGTATATTTTACCTTTTCCGTTTACAACTACAATCTCATTAATTCTAAATTTGTTTTTCATTGTAGTTCTGCTCTCAGTTCTTTGTCTAATTTTTTAACAATATTTTTAACATTGCTATTGTATTTTTGCCAAAATTTAGATATAATACGATAAATTATACGAAGAGATTGGATAAATAGAATTAGGATTACTATTAAAGTTCTTTTTAATATTTTCATAAAAATTTGTCCTTTCTTGCTTTTGAGTAGTCTATTATCCCCTTTAGACTGCTCTTTTATTTTGTGTTTCTTTAGAAATATTTTTTATAATTTTATAGTCTTTTAGAATACTTATATTACCATTTTTATCAATGTTTAAAGGTAAAATAATGCTTCCTGGTTCTAAATTTAATATTTCTTGTTTACTTGTAGGTAACAAAATAAGCTCACGTTCTTTTGAGCCTATATCTATCATTATTAACTTAGGTACTTCTTTATTTTCATATATAGTAACATCAAATTTCTTCAACATTAGATAATTTACTGTTTGATTTCCTTTATTATTGCTTTCATTTTGTGAAGTTTTATTATTAGTTTCAATTTCTCCTACTTTTCTGATATCAGGTATATAGTTAACTCCTTTGGTTGGAGCATCTTCTGCCCTTAAAAATAATTCATACCATCCATCTGTTAAGTCAATTTCTTTTCTATTTGCCCTTGCTATTCTTGCACTTATTTTCTTAATACCTTTTTCACTCCCTATTGGATAGCACCATATTCCCTCATCTTCTAATCCTTCTATTAAAAAATATAGTTTTCCCACAAACTTGCAATTTTTCTCTTCTCTGTATGGACATTCCTTGACATTGCACTCTATTCTTTGTTTTTTTCCTTTTTCATCCATTAATATTGCTTGTTTTCCATTTCCATAGCATTTTCTTTTTTTGCCTTCATACCTTTCTAAAAATACTTCTATGGGATTCTGATTAAAAAATTTAATTTTTAGTTGCTTTGGATTATGATATTTTTCGTTAAATATCTCAACTGCAAGTGATGAGGTTGTTTTATCTTCATGCACATCAAAGTACGCAAGTTTTACGGGTCTATCATCTTTATCTCTAGTTCCTGACCTGACATTTCCTAATACCTTATCTTTCATAAATTCTTGCAAATTTACACCCATATTTTTCTCCCTCTTTCTTTTATCTTTAAGCTGCTTTCTTCAATAATTTGCTTTTGTTTGCACTAATAAAATCTTCTATTTCACAAATCAAATCATTTTTAACTTTACTTTTTATTTTTAAATTGTCATCATCTTCCTGTTCTGTAATTCCTGGCAAAGTCACATTAAAATCTCTTAGTTTATCCTCAAAAATTTCTACGATTTCTGAAGCAAATTCTTTGTCCATACATTTCTTTTCGAATATAGACTTTACTTTTTTTGAGATAAATCCCATCTTTTTTCTCCTTTCTTATTTTTTCTCCGTATTTAAAACAAGAATTTAACTCAAATCCTCCTTTCTAAAAATTGAAAAAGGTAAAAAATAGTAAAGATTATTGGTTAGGGGGCCTTCTTCTTTACTAATATTCTTACCTTTTTACTTATAATTTTAAGCACACAAAAAGATGTGTATTGTTTTCAAGCTTGTGCTTTGTTACTACACTTGCAATTTAAGCAAGTTTTATAGCATATAAAATGCCTTAAACCTAATTTTATACATAATGTATTCTTAGGTAATAGAATAAATTTTTTCTTATTCTACCAATGTTTTAAATACACTTAAATTATACAACCTTTTTATAGAAATTAAAATATAAGAAATAAAATATTTTTTATATAGTATTTTCAATACTTTGCAAATATTTATTTATGAATTTTCTAAATTTATTAAAAAAAGAAAAGTGAATAGATAAAAATATCTATTCTACTTTTCCATAAATATTAATCATGTTAATAGCTTGTCTGATTTTGAAGCAATTTGTTCCAATACTTTTAAGCACAATGTTTCATACTCCATTCCACTTATGTACTTTAACGATTCGGTTGATAGTAAATTTTTCTTCATAGCAAGTTCGTTCCAACGTTTTCTTGACAAAACTCCTCCTATGTTTTGAATTTCTTTTAGTGATTTTTCATAGAATTCTTTCATATTTACCACTTCCTTTTATCTATTATAACACATTATGTTAATGTTGTCTGTCGAAACGTGTCGAATGTTTTAAAATTTCTCTATATTTTTTTATTAGACTTTTCCAATAACATTCGTTCATAATTACACATTATTGTATATACAATAAACTTTAAGCTTGGTTTCAATCCCAAGTCCAAATTAAAATACTTACACAATACATCTATTTTTGTGTTATTATACATTGTATTTACCACTTGATCTATGCACCACTTGACATTTAGATAAGATTTTTCATTATATTTCTCAGCAACTTTTGGAAATACATTTTTAGTTAAATTATCTATTGCCTTGTCATCAATGATAGATAAATATATTGTTTCTACAAGATATTTATACCCTTTGGTGTATTTCTTGAATTCAAATTTTGATAATTCATTTTGAATATATGTCTTTATGTATTTTTCATTCATTCGCATCCCTCCCTATATATAGTTAGCTTTTGTCCAGATAAAATTAGATTTGGATTATCTCCTATTATTTGTTTATTATCTTCATAAATATTTTCCCAAGATACATTATATTTCTTTGCTATAGTCGAAAGATTTTCTCCCTCTTTTACTATATGTTCATTCTTCATAATGTTTAGATTGTTTAATCTCGCATTTCTTATAATATTCTTATAATCTTTAAATGCATAATTAAGATCTACGTTCCCTTTTACACCATCTACTGTTCCCTTTGCAGTAAATTGCCACATTCCAAAGTCTTTTTCATAATTGCAGTTATCAGACCAGTGTGCAACCCACTTATCAAATCTATCAAGTCTTTCGTCGTTCAATTTATTGTTAAACCAATCTAAATTAGCATAAATTCCAGCATAATACCCAGCGTCTTCAATAGCATTACAAAAAGTTTCACAAATATCTACTAATGTATCATTTCCAACATTTCTTTTAGATTTATAATTATCAGTATCCTCCATGTCTAAAAATATAGGATATTCAATTTTAAAATTTTTTATAAAGTTTATTACTAATTCGGCCTCTTTTTTTGCATCTGCACAGCCTAGTGCATATGAATATAAATATATACCGACTGGAATATTCACTTTAATTGCATTATTATAATTTTCCATAAACCTTTTATCAATTTGATTCTGATTTTTTCCATATCCTAATCTAATTATCACAAATTCAATTCCACTTTTCTTTACTTTTTCCATATCAACCTCTCCATTATGGCTAGATATGTCAATTCCCTTTTGTTCTTTTTTTCTTGAATCATATGTTTGCATCATTTACACATCCTTTTTAAATTTTACTAATACTGCTTTATAAATTACATTTTTACTTTTCCTCCTTCCCGCTATAAAAACAAGACAAATGAGAAAATTTCTTTTCTCATTTGTTTCCTCACTTGTACATACTTTTACGAAGTCTCATCCATATATTTTTTTAAATTTTTTAATGCTATTCGTATACTATATTGAATTGCTCTTATTGAACATTTTTCTCTCTTAGCTATCTCTTTTTGATTTAACTCTTTAAAAAAATACATGGTAATTCTTTGGTATTGTTTTTCAGGCAGTCTCAATAGCGCTGCATGTAATTCCTCATATTGAATTTTTTTAATAACTACATCTTCTGGATAAAATTCCTTTTTTAGTATTCTTTTATTTAATGTATGTTCACTCAGTTGTGAATGTTCTATGTGTCTATCAAATTCATTCATCTCAGATATATCTTTTAATTCAAAGTTGTTAAATTCTTCAAAGATTTCTTTAGAAACTTCTATATTGTGTTCATTATTCTCTATATCTTTAAAATTAATTATGTACGCTTTTCCATCTATATTAACCAACCTATATGGGTTATATTTATTTTTTCTCCTCTTAGGTCCTCCTATCATATTATCCTCCCAAAATTTAATTTAATTTTTGGTAACATTTAGGAGGACCTCTAATAAAATTTTTGATAAAAAAATAGATAAACACACTTGAATTTTTAATATGTTTACCCGTTTTATTATTTACTAATATATTATTATTATTCAATATAGCCACCAATACTCACTTTTATGCAGTTGCTACTATAGTTTTATACATTGTACATTTTTTTTGTATTAAAAATCCCAAAAGATAAAATAAGGTAAAAAAATGTCTTTTCTTGATATAATGTGAGGCAAAACTAAAAAAAGAAAAAAATCACAGAATTGTGATGTTTCTCTTTTACAATTAAGTTTTGATTTTTTTCTAATACAATATATTATTAGTATAATAA
>ENA-ORPH01000710-ORPH01000710.1-human-gut-metagenome-genome-assembly--contig:-NODE-710-length-35466-cov-3.683121_pt1 | contig 35466 bp, 25 predicted proteins | sample MGYA00242142_ERZ509074 | MGnify/ENA primary metagenome ERZ509074 (study PRJEB26280, sample SAMEA2338724) | human gut metagenome | biome: human gut; feature: human-associated habitat; material: faeces...
TTAGGAGTTTCTTCGAAACTCCGGTATGCGCAGAAATCATGCGCAATTATTATGATATAACGAGCACGCAGTGCTCATCTTAGGAGTTTCTTCGAAACTCCGGTATGCGCAGAAATCATGCGCAATTATTATGATATAACGAGCACGCAGTGCTCATCTTAGGAGTTTCTTCGAAACTCCGGTATGCGCAGAAATCATGCGCAATTATTATGATATAACGAGCACGCAGTGCTCATCTTAGGAGTTTCTTCGAAACTCCGGTATGCGCAGAAATCATGCGCAATTATTATGAAATTACGAATGTGAGCAGAATGGAAGGAAGGTGGCATATGAAAAAGAAAAAAAGAATTGCGGTGTTAGTAGCAATTGCGCTTGCTGTGCCGGGGGTGGGGAATTGGGATCGCCAGGCGGCAGATGCGATGACTGCTGACACCGCACAGAGCTCTGTAGCAGATATAACCGAATCAGCCAATCAAGCAGAGCTATATCATAAAGTATACAAGGAAAATACGGCGGGCCATATTTCCTATTCGCTGCAGGATGATACAGGCAATACGTTATCTAGGTATACATCGTCTGCTGCGGCTAAGAATAAACGCTCCATGGCACTTCCAGCGAGCTATGATCCGCGTGGAACAGAGCAGGAAACGCCAATTCGCAATCAGCAGGATACAGGTGACTGTTGGGCGTTTGGAGCATTAAAAGCGTTGGAATCTGATTGTCTGATGAAGGGGATCTTAACCAAAGATACTGCGGATCTGTCCGAAAATCACTTGGCATGGTACGCCTATCATGCCCTGGATGATACGACCAGTCCATTGTATGGTGATCATATGTCGCGTGACTATGTTTCTGATAGAGCAAGTTATAATAAAGGTGGAAATGCAGATGTTGCACAGGCTGTCTTAGCAAACAAATGGGGGGCTGTGGCAGAGAGTGAGGCTCCCTTTGATACGGCTTCTAATATGGCATCTGTCATGAAAAATGCGGCATCCTCGCTACGTACACAGTCGTTAATCCAGTTGACAGACTCCGAATGTTATGATCCATATCTGGCAAGCGATATCACATCAAGAAATGAGATCAAGGAAGCAATATTGACGCATGGGGCAATGGATGTGGCGTTGTATTATAATCCGAATCTGTCCAGTCGTTATTACAAGGAGACGAATGGTGTGTACGCCAGTTATGCTTACGACATGATGGGGATTGATCAGGCAAATCATTGTGTCACAATTGTCGGCTGGGATGATGATTTTAATAATTTCAGCAAGGATGCTCCGGAATCCGGGGCGTGGCTGATCGCAAATAGCTATGGTACCAATTACTCCAAAGATGAAAATGGGTATTTCTGGGTATCTTATTATGATCCATCACTTTGTGAATATTACACATTTGAAGGTGTTTCGGCAGATACCTACCAGACCATTTTTCAATATGATGGCAATGGTTGGAACAATTCGCTCCGTTCGCCGGAAGAAGTGAAGACCGCCAATGTGTATACAGCAGATGGATCACAGCAGTTACAGGCAGTTGCTTTTTATACAGTACAGGAGGATCAGCCATATACAGTAGATATTTATCGTTCTGTATCAGGGAAAGATCCAACCAACGGAACGCAGATCAAAGAAGCGAGTGTGAGTGGCAACTTTGCCAAAACAGGCTATCATACGGTACAGATTCCGAAAGAGGTTCGCGTTGCAGATGGCGAGAAGTTTTCGGTGGTTATTACATATGCGACCGTGGATGATTCTGCCTGCGTTCCGCTAGAGGGACAAAATGATCCGCAGAATGGACACTGTTATAGTGCCTCAGCAGGACAGAGTTATACTTATTTCGCGGAAGACGCTAAGTGGTATGACAATACGGCGATATCTGTAGATGGTGTGCAATATGATCTGAATAATGCCTGCATCAAAGTATTTGGCAACCCTGCTGACGAACCGGTGGCAACACTAACGCCTACAGCAACACCTACGGTAGCACCTGTGGTGCTGCCGACAACAAAACCATCGACGTCAGGCGCGCCGACATCGACAGCAAAACCATCGACGTCAAGCACACCGACATCGACAGCAGCACCTTCGGATGCGACAGAACAGCCGAAACGGACGGTTTCACCAAATGCCGGCGGCCGCTATCAGACCAAGATTAAGGCGAAAGCCAAATATACGATCGGTAAACGTGAGAAGATCACTCTTCCGGTGACTGTTACCGGCGGTTCGGTGCAGGCAGCAGTTAAGTGGACCAGCTCAAATACGAAGGTTGCCAAGGTAACGAATAATGGCGTGGTTAAAGGGTGTAAAAGAGGGACGGCCAAAATCGTTATTCAGACGGTAGACGGCAAGAAAAAGACCATACGTGTCACAGTAAAAAAGGCACCTAAGAAAATAAAGATTACCGCTCAAAAGGCAAAAATAAAAAAAGGAAAAACGTTACAGACAAGGACAATATTAAGCAAGGGGAGTGCGAGTTATAAACTGCGTTTTGTGTCATCCAATAAGAGGATAGCAACGGTAAACAGTACCGGAAAAATCAAGGCAAAAAGACGAGGGACAGTGCGTATTTATGTATACACGTATAATAATAAAAAGTCTCAAATAAAGATCAAAATTGTTTGAGAAAATCCCTTGACATCGCCCTCATAATGTTAGACAATGGGCTTGGTGAATTTAAGGAGTTATGAGAAATTCTCCCATTATAATATTATTAAGTGAAACGAAAGAATGGAGATGATGATGTGTTCGGTTTTGGACAGTTAATAGGAATCTTAAAGAAGAATCCTAAGAAGATCGTATTTACAGAGGGTGAAGATCCACGTATTTTGGAGGCATCTTCCCGATTACTTGCAAGCTATTTCCTGCACCCTATTTTGATTGGTGATGAGAAACGTATTGCGGACGCTGCAGAGGAAAGTGGATTTAACATTCGCGGTGCAGAGATCATTGATCCGGAGAAGTTTGACAAGATAGATGAAATGGTGGAGTTATATTGTGAGCTTCGTAAGAAGAAAGGTGTCACACCGGATCAGGCAAGAGAAATACTGAAGCAGGCTAACTATTTTGGAACAATGTTGGTAAAGATGGGATTTGCAGATGCACTGCTTGGTGGTGCAACATATTCAACAGCAGATACTGTTCGTCCTGCTTTGCAGTTGATCAAGACAAAACCTGGAAATAATCTGGTTTCTTCCTGTTTTATTCTTGTTCGTCCAAGTGCTACCGGTGATAATGAAGTGCTTGCTATGGGCGATTGTGCGATCAATATTAATCCTACGGAAGACGATCTGGTCGAGATCGCAGGAGAAACAGCGAAATGTGCCCGTATCTTTGATGTAGATCCTAAGATAGCATTTCTTAGCTATTCCACACACGGATCCGGTAAGGGCGAGGCAGTAGATAAGATGCGAAATGCAGCACAGAAGACCAAGGAGAAGTATCCGGATCTCCCAATCGATGGAGAGCTTCAGTTTGATGCAGCAGTATCTCCTCGTGTGGCACGCACGAAGTGTCCGGAGTCTACAGTAGCCGGTCATGCGAATACCTTTATTTTCCCAGATATCAGTGCCGGAAATATCGGTTATAAGATTGCACAGCGTATGGGTAATTTTGATGCGTATGGTCCGATTTTGCTTGGACTGAATGCACCGGTTAATGATCTGTCACGTGGTTGCAATGCATCAGAGGTATATTCGATGGCAATCATCACAGCTGCGCTGGCTGACAGCGATCATGGTGAGGAAGCATAATTTAAACAAGCTTTTATGTGTATTATATGATCCATGAGTTTTGCTGAAACATCGTATTAAAAAATGCAATACATGACAAATTAAAATCAAAAATCCTATTTTTCCTTTTCCATTCGTATTAGAATGGTGGCATATAATTGCCTGATAAAAGGGAAGATAGGATTTTTTTGTCGGTGCAAATATATACTTATTCATGTATAATAATGATAACTCTCAGAGAAAAATAAATGACGATGAAAGCAGATGAATAGGAGAGGAGAAGGTTATTATGTTTCATGCGAATTACCCGGTTATTGGAATACAGGAATGTTATCCGGTTTATTTGACCGGGATAGGGATATCAGATCCGGAATTTCACACGCATCGCGAGGAAGGATTAATATCTCATCAAATATTATTTACAATGTCGGGCAAAGGAAAAATAATTGTTGGTGATAAGGAATACACAGCCGGTAAAGGCAGTATTTTTTATATAGCTTCCGGTGAGTCGCATACATATTATCCGATCGATGGTGACTGGACAACATATTGGGTGGTCTTTCGTGGAGATTCTTTGGATGCTATGATGGCACGCTTAGGGTTTGGACGTTATGTTGTAAAAACGATCAATGATATTACAGAAGTCAAAAAGCTTTATGATCAGATTGCGGCTGCTGCAAGAGAACCGGGAGATGGTGCAGGACACTGCTCAATGTTAGTTTATCAATACATTTTGCTTATGCATAAATTATTAATCGTACAACAGGAAAATCGCACAGGAACAGTGGTTGATAATGCCATAGTGTTTATGGAAAAGAATTATAGAGATGATATTAGTTTGCAGACGTTGGCATCTGTTTGTGGAATATCTACCCAGCATTTTTGTCGAGTATTCCATGAAAAAATTGGCATGAGGCCGATGGAGTATTTGGCAAGGAAACGTATCGGCAGTGCAAAAGTCGCATTACTGGATACCAATGCGCCGATTGCGCAGATCGGAAGACGGGTAGGGTATAAGGATGCTAATTATTTTGGAATTGTATTCAAAAAATACGAAGGGATCTCTCCGAGAGAATACAGAAATAGTCATAATCACATAGGATAAAAAGTATGTAGTAAGCACCACCTATGTACTAATATTTTAAGGGTTTGCAAAATATTTCAGATTGTAAAGAATTAAGGATGACGATTATAATACCTTGTGAGTAGTAAGTATAACATTTTATACGGAAGGAGCAAGGTATGAGAAAAAAATGGGGAAACCGAATAGGTGCCATTGTTTTGGCATGTGCACTTACGGTGAATGGCTTGCCGGAGCAGTCGATCAGTACATCGACGCGGAAGGCTTATGCGGCTGCAAAGTCTGAAACGGAAAAGCAGGATGTTTCACAGCCTGAAACGAAAATGGGTAATGTTGTTTTGAATGGAAATGATATCGCCGTAAATAATGTGAATGGTCTTACCTATAAAGGTTTTGGCATGCTTAGCGGTAATTCTACCAGTGATCTGCTAATGGATTATAAGGCAGAGCAGCCAAAGGCATATGCGGAGCTTATGCAGTATTTGTTTGGCGGTAATTATCCAATCATGAATCATGTAAAATTGGAAATGGGAAATGATCGTAATACATCAACAGGACCGGAATCTTGCACAAAGAGAACAGAAAAAGAGAAGGCAAATGTGTTGCGTAATCCAGGATGGCAGTTAGCTGCTGATGCTAAGAAGATCAATCCTAAAATCAAAGTGAGTATATTGCGCTGGGAAGCTCCGGTGTGGGCAGGAACAGATGAAAAGATTTATCAATGGTACAAAGAGACAATTTTAGACGCGTATGAAAAGTACGGCTATATGGTCGATTATATTAATCCAAATATCAATGAAAAATGGGATGTGGACAGCGATGTAGCGTTTACCAAAAAGTTTGCAAAATGGATCGCGGCAGAAACCAAAGAAACGATTCCGGATGAGAAAGCACTTGCGTTGTATCATAAGATCAAATTAGTTGTTTCGGATGAAGCCGGAACAGCGTCTGATAGCGTTGTGGAGTCCATGAAATCGGACAGTGATTTTTATAATTCGGTAGATGTTGTTGGATACCATTACAGTCCATGGGATGATTCCAATGGTGGAATGAAATGGCTTGCACAGACCAAAGATAAAGAGGTATGGAATAGTGAGGCACAGGCTACATTTTCCAATTCAGCATTTCGTCCTTCTAATAATGTGAAAGATCCAACGACAGAGGGAACAGGTCTTGGAGGAACCGGCAGTGCACTGGAAATGGCGAATACATTTATCAAAGGTTTTGTACAGTCCAGAAGATCGCATGTGATCTATCAGCCGGCAATTGGATCATTTTATGAGGGAGCACAGTTTTCCTTCAAGGAATTAGTGAGCGCGCGTGATCCGTGGTCAGGCTGGATCCATTATGATGCCGGATTACTCATGCTTGCACATATAAGCAAATTTGCAGTAACCGGCTGGGAAAATGAGGATAATACAGCGGGAATCTGGCGTGCTGTACCGCAGGCAAGTAAATGTACTGCGGATGGAACGAATCCGGTAAATGGACGTAACGGCGGAGAAAATTATATGACACTGGCATCTCCTGCCAAGGACAATTTCTCGACAATGATCGTTAATGATAGTGAATATCCAATGGAATATAAGATCCAAACTGAGAATATGAAGCTTGCTGAAGATCAGAATTTGGAAATATGGGAAACACGTGCGGCAGATGATGGTGCTTTTAATGAAAATTATATGAAATGCATCGGTACAGCGAAAGCAGATGATAATGGAGTCTATACGGTAAAGGTTAAACCATATTCTGCAGTGACAGTTACTACGCTGCAAGTTGCAGACGATGAAGAGCATACGAAGGCTCTTCCTGTCGAAGGTGAAAGAGTGGTATTGGATACGGATCGTACCGGAAGTAAACAGGACGTCGAAAGTGATTATCTGTATGCAGATGATTTTGAGTATGCTGGGAAGACGGTTCCGGTGCTTGATGGCAAAGGTGGTTTTACCGGTGAGACGGAGGATTATATCCAGTCTCGTGGTGGTGATACCGGTGCAATGGCACGTTATACGCATACCATGAATGGTGCCTTTGAAGTATATAAGACGCAGTCTGGTGAACATGTACTGCGTCAGCAGACAGATATTACAGAGACCGGTGTGGGTGGCAGCTGGAATTCCGGTGCTCCGGTAACCTTGATTGGAGATTTTCGCTGGACAAATTACAAAGCCTCTGTGGATGTCTTATTTGAACGGGAAGATGTTAAAAATTATGCGGCTGTAGCAATACGAGAAATGGGTGGTTCTCATAATATTACATCTGCAAGCGGTTACACATTCAAATTATATCCGGATGGTAAATGGGAGTTGTATCGTAAAGCCAAAAAAGTTGTGACCGGTACCTGTGATGCCAAAACACAGTTTGATGCAGGAGCAAATCAGTGGAATACGATCACGCTGGAAGGAAAAGGCAATACGATTAACGCATATGTCAATTATACGCTGGTTGGCAGTTATACAGATGAACAGCCTATCACTGCAGGACGAATAGCGTTAGGAAGTTCCAATGTATATACACAGTTTGACAATCTGGAGGTCAAAAAGCTGGACGGTTATGTACCGTATTGTACGGAATTGTTAGATAATATGGAACAATATGATCTGTCCGCACAGAAAAACACGAAACTTGAATACAATGACAAATGGCTGCACACGAACGGTCAGGGAATGTATGTATATCAGCGAAGTGTGTCCAAAAATACGGACAATGGAGCAACTCTTACGTATACTTTTACCGGAACAGGATTAGAAATCTTAGGAGAGATGAAAAAGACCTGTACTGTGCAGATGACTGTCGATGGAAATCAGCAGGCGAAACAAGAAACACAAAAATCAGCTAATATGAATATGACAGTTGCAGTAACAGATCTTGCTTATGGAAAGCATGTAGTAACTGTAGAGGTATTAGATGGAACACTGGCAGTAGATATGGTTGGTATCTTAGGCGCTAAACATACACAAAAAGAACCGGATGTTCAGCCGACGAAACGTCCAAATGTTAAACCGACACAGACACCGTCCGTGCAGCCAACCGTAAAACCTACAGTTGCTCCGCAACAAACGCCGAAAGCGGATCGTCCGAACAACCCGAAAAGGGGAACAAAGGTCAATAAGAATATTGGAGTTTATCAAGTGACTAAGGCGGCAACAATGAAAAAAGCCGGAACTGTTAAGTTGTCCGGTTTGAATAAAAAGTACAAAAAAGCGGCTGCTTTGGTTATACCAGATAAGATCAAGATTGGAGCATATCAATATCGTGTTACGGCAATTGGAACGAAGGCGTGTCAGGGTATTAAGGCTTCCAAAGTTACTCTTGGAAAAAATGTGAAAGAGATAGGAAAGTATGCATTCCGAAAAGCGAAAAATCTCAAGACATTTGTTGTAAAAGGAAAATTAACAAAGGTGTCCAAAAATGCGTACAAAGGATGTAAACACAAAATAAAATTAAAAGGTTCAACTGCAGCAGTGCGAAGAGCGAACCTGAAAAAATTAAAGAAAAGCGGTTATAAAAAATTCAGCCGCTAAAAGGAGGAAAAAATATGAGATTACAAAAAACACACAAAACGATTTTGGCAGGTCTGCTTGCTGTAGCACTGACGATACCGGCAGCTACTGTGGTAAAGACCGTGCATGCGTCAGAAACACAGATTCCGTTTGCACAGAGTGAGGATGGAACAGTTCACGAAACCAGTTTTGATCTGGCGAGGGTATCTGACGAAGAGGAGTTAAGCAGCTACGAAAAAGACAATGGCAAGCATTGGGTTAAATTATTTTCAAAATTTGATGGAGAAAAAAATATTTTGGACGATGCACAGTTACCGGATGATACTGCGAAAGTAAAAGTAGTGTTTGACATTACAAATTATGATCTGGATAAAGCATATCCGCTTACTTGGGCAACAGGTATCGGAGGATGGGCATCTGGTAAGCCAACAGGGGTAACCATTGACCAGAGTGGTACTTATGAAGCAATACTTGATTTTGCTAGTGAGACCGATGGAATTGGAAAGACGATTTCAAGTGCTGATATTAGTGCGGCGTCTATCCAGCTTGTATTCCAACTGGGAGAGGCAAAGCAGGAAGACATCGCAAATACAAAGAAGATTCATGTAAACTTTAAGGCTTGCTATGCATATAGTGCATCCGACGAGGTGAAGGCAGCTCCGGTAGTACCAATTGTTGATGTTACACCGACTCCGGTTCCGACAACACCACAAGAAACACCTGCACCGACACCTGGGAATACAGCAACACCAACGGCAACACCTGACACCAACAGCAAAAAGGTTATTCCAATTTCTAAAAAAACAAATAAAGCAAATGTTGTAAAGAAGATCAAAGCAACGAAAAAAACAGTTGTGATCAAAAAAGGAAAAACCAAGAAAGTGACATTTAAGCTGACAACAGCACTCAAAAATACGAAAACAACAGATAAGATCAAGAGTGTAAAATTATCTGGAAAAAACAAGGCTAAAGTACTGAAGAAAACTTTAGGGAAAAAGACTTGTACGATTAAAGTAAAAGGTGTTAAGAAAGGCAAAAGTGTTCTGAAAATTAAGATTGGAAAGAAACAAGCGAAGGTAACGATCAAGGTAGTATAGTGTAACACGAAAATAGAAATAAATTGCAAACAAGCTCGGCTATTTAGTCGGGCGTTTGCAGATATATAAGATGATGTATGTCAGAATGGAGGATTAGGATGAAAAAAATATGGGGAAAGCGAATAGGCACTGGTGTACTTGCAATATCGCTGATGCTTAGCAGTTTACCGACACAATTGTCGATTGCATTACCACATAAGGCAAAGGCGGCGGATACAGAGTTTAAGAGTGAGGCATTTGATTACGGAAAACTGCCGGATTCTACGGCAGCTAAGATTACGAGAAAATCCCTTACCGGCAGGGAATGGACAGGAGAGGATAATAATTTAGATATTACTTCGGTGAATACATTGCCGGATAGTTCTAATTTGGTTCCGTATGCAGATATTGCATCTGCATATGCCGGTGCCAAAGATTATGCAAGAGACAAGTCGTCGTATTACCAGTTACTTACCGGAGAAGGACAGGACTGGGATCTGACCGTATTTGATAATCCGGCAAAAGCAGAAGCAGCCGGTGCATTCCAAAATACGGACTATAAGATGGATGCGAAAGATGGCTGGAAAAAGGTCACTCTTCCGGCCAGCTGGACAAGCTATGGATTCGATCACTCAATCTATACGAATTCAGCGATGCCATTTGAAGAAAGTACAGAGTTTCCATTGGCACCAACGAAGAAAAATCCCGTGGGTCTTTATCGTAAAACTTTCACGGTGAAAGATTCTATGCTGCAAAAGAATGGAAAGGTTTATATTACTTTAGGTGGAGTAGAGTCGGCATATTATCTATATATTAATGGAAAGGAAATCGGTTATAGTGAGGATAGTTATGATCCACACACATTTGATATTACAGATGCATTGAATGATCCGGGTAAGGAGAATGTACTTGCCGTAAAGGTATATAAGTTCTGCGATGGAACATGGATGGAAGATCAAGACATGATCTATGATGGCGGAATCTTCCGCGATGTATATTTGACAAGTACACCTACAGTGCATGTACAGGACTATACATTAGCGACAGATTTGTCAGACGATTATTCTACAGCTGATCTTAAAGTGAAAATGCAGACGATCAATGATTCTGCAACAGAATCATCGAACATGGCCGCGCAGCTTAATTTGTATGATGATCAGGGAAATTTATGTGCTACAACGCAGGAAGATATTGCAGCAATCGCATCCGGTAAACAGACGGAGACGTCACTGCAGATGCAGATTACAGATCCAAAACTTTGGGACAGTGATCATCCAAACCTGTATACAATGGTATTATCTTTGTATGATAAAAGCTCCAAACTTCATTACGAAAGTGTGAGTCAAAATGTAGGATTTCGTAAGTTGACTTTTACATCGACAAAAGTGACAAATGATGGAAAGTATAACAATGCAACCGACCATTATGATACCGTTAAATTAAATGGGAAACGACTTCTTATCAAAGGCGTGAATCGACATGACACCGATCCGGAAACCGGCAAATATATTTCCAAAAAGGTGTATGAAAAAGATATTATGTTGATGAAACAGAATAATATCAATGCAATCCGTACATCGCATTATCCAAATGATGATTATATGTATTATCTATGCGATAAATATGGACTGTATCTAATGTGCGAATCGAATAATGAATCGCATGCATTGATCACAGATGAGGATGCAATAGCAACACTTGAAAAGGCTGCAATGACAAGACAGACTGCTTCGTACGAAAGATTTAAGAATACGACAAGCAACTTGTTTTGGTCTATTGGTAACGAAAGCTCTCAAGGATGGACACAAAGAGATGGTAATTATGCTAACGGCGCATTTGCACATATGGTGCAGTATTTTAAGGATCGCGACGATAGCAGAATGCTTCACTATGAAGGTATGAGTGGTGGAGACAAAGGCTCTACGGCAATTGATATGATAAGTCATATGTATTATACACCGGACAGCATTATCGGTTATGGTACAAGTAAGAGTCAAATGCCGTTCTTGCTGAATGAGTATGATCATGCAATGGGTAATGCGGTCGGCAATTTAAGCGATTATTGGGATGTTATCCGCAAATATGATAGTATGCTTGGAGGCTTTATTTGGGATTGGGTAGATCAGTCCAGAAAAGTCAAGATCGGAGAAAAAGATTGGAATTATTATAGCAGTAAAGATGCTCATCAGAGCGGTTTGAATCAGTTAGATGGATACTTCCTGGGATACGGTGGTGACTGGGGCGACACCGGTGGAGACGAAAACTTCTGCCAAAATGGTCTTGTGTCTGCAGATCGCGACCCACAGCCAGAGTTGAAGGAAGTGAAATATCAATACCAGAGCTTTTGGTTTAAATCCGATCAGGATAAGTTGACAAATAATGAATTAACGGTAAGCAACGAAAGTATTTCTGCAAAATTGTCCGAGTATGATGTGACATGGGAATTGCAGGAAAATGACCAGATCATTTCACAGGGAACACTGAATGATGAAGTTCTTCCGAAAGAGGAGAAAAAGATCACGGTTCCTTATGTGATGCCGGAACAGCTTAAGTCTGGTGCAGATTATTATCTTAATATTCATGTAAAGACAAAAGAAGATTCAGACTGGGCGAAGGCAGGTTACGAAGTTGCATATGCGCAATTCACCATTGATGCTAAAAGTACAAAAGTGGCACATACTTTGAATGGAAAGAATGTGCAGATCAAGAAGCAGAGCCATTATTTTATAGTATCCGGCAAAGACTTCCGGTTCAAATTGAATTTGGATACGGGATTACTGGAGTCCTATTATTACAAAGACCAATTGCTCATGAAGGAAGGTCCGAAGCCTAATATTTCCAGAGCAAAGCTTGACAATGATTCTTCTCATTTCAAGGATATAATGAGTTATCTGACATTAGATGGCGAACCAACGGTGGGAAAGAGTGCAGATGGTAATTATATGCTTACCACGAAATGGAATTCTTCCTATCTGTTGGACAGCAAAACAAAGACTCCGGGAACGATAGAAATGAGTTATTTGATCGAAGATACTGGGGCGGTAACGGTACGTATGAAACTCGACTTTACGAAAACAAAAGTCAAGAAGTTTATTAAAGTTGGAACACGATTGTCGCTTGCGAAAGGGACAGAAAATGTCTCTTGGTATGGAAATGGTGATGATGAAAGTTACTGTGATAGACAGACTTATACGAGAGTAGGAGCATATACTTCTACGGTTAATAAGATGTTCTATCCATTTGCAAAACCTCAAGATTGTGGGAATCTGACAGGTGTGAAATGGATCCGTCTTGACAATGAAACAAATGGAACCGGAATGTTGATCTGTGGCAATGAGGATGTCAATGCATCTGCTTTACATTTCATGACAGAGCAGCTCGACAAAGCAAAACATGTCAACGAGTTAAAGCCACTTACCAAAACATTTGTCACTGTCGATGCTGCAGTCAGCGGAACAGGTAATGCGTCTTGTGGATTTGATACGTTAGATCCATACTTGGTGAAAAACAACAAAGTGTATGACTATCGTTACACATTGGTACCGGTCAGCAATACGGATGACAGCATGACTGTTGGTAAGGAGTACAGGGATCAGACATTTGATATGGATCAGGTTTCTTATGAAAAAGTTGATCCGGTGGTGACAGACGGAGAGCTTGCAGCTGATCCGGTCGATGAGGATGAAGCAATTTTGAATCCGCCGAAAGAAGATGATAACAACGGTGGAAATAATAGTGGCAGTAATACTGGAAACAATACCGGAAATAACACTGGAAATACTGGAAACAATAATACCGGTAATAACGGTGGCAGCATAAATAATGCCGGGAAAAATCCGGGCACAAAACAGACTGCTAAAGCTCCGAAGAAGGTTACAAAGATCAAAGTGAAGAAGCTGAAAAAGGCATTATCACTTCGCTGGAAGAGTCAGAAAAATGTGACCTATCGTATTGCGTACAGTACAAGCAAAAAGAAACTGTCCAAGATAAAGAACGGAAAACTCAAAGCCGTAAAGGGAACGAAGGTTATCAAGGTGACAAGCGCCAAAAAGACCATTAAGAAATTGAAAAAATCTAAGAAATACTATCTTAAGATTTGTGCAGTCAGTAAAAATGGAAAAAATATTGGCAAGTGGTCCGGTGTTATTTCAGCAAAGACGAAATAATGTTGTGAATTTCGTATCATGATACGGTAAAATTTGAGAAGATACCTTAGAAACAGATGATTTTTAGGAGTCCTTCTGTTATAATGAGTCAGGCGCTGTGAGCGTTACTCTTTATAACAGAAAGGACTCATTTTGTTATGAATGAAACATTTATGAAAGAAAAACCGGTATTTTCATTGTTGGTATCGATGGCATTTCCCATGGTGATATCGATGCTTGTCAATTCTTTATATAATATTGTGGATAGTTATTTTGTCGCTAAGATCAGTGAAGACGCGATGACGGCACTATCACTCGTATTTCCGGTACAGAATTTTATCAATGCTGCCGGTATTGGTTTTGGCGTTGGAATGAATGCGGTTATCAGTTTTTATTTGGGTGCAAAGGATTATGAAAAAGCAGATATGGCAACGACGCAGGGACTGCTTTTGTCGGCAGTGCACGGTGTGCTTTTGACCATAGTTAGTATTGAGATCATGCCGTTTTTTCTGCGTTTATTTACCGGATCAGAAGCGGTTGCAGCTTTAGGAATACAGTATTCCGATATTGCATTTTCTTTTGCTTTGGTCGTCTCGCTCAGCATGGCATTTGAGAAGATCTTTCAGGCAGTGGGGCGTATGAAAGTGACAATGATCAGTTTGCTGATCGGCTGCTGCACCAATATTGCATTAGATCCTGTCCTGATTTTTGGACTGGGATTTTTTCCGAAAATGGGGATCAGAGGTGCTGCGCTTGCTACGGGGATCGGACAGGTATTAACGCTGTGCGTTTATTTCGTAATCTGTAAAATACGGCCATTGTCGGTACATGTGAGAAGAAGTTATTTACGGCCGGATAAACATATGGTCGGAAAGTTGTACGCGATCGGCATTCCTGCGACTTTAAATATGGCGTTGTCTTCCGTGTTGATCTCTGCACTGAATGCAATTTTGGCAGTGTATTCCGAAGCCTATATTTTAGTACTTGGGATCTATTATAAGCTGCAGACATTTTTATATCTGCCGGCGAATGGCATTATCCAAGGGATGCGTCCGCTGATCGGTTATAATTACGGTGCGGGAGAACACAAGCGTGTGAAAAAGATCTTTGAACTTGTTCTTGTAATGAATGGTTTGATCATGTTAGGTGGAACGGTGATCTGCATGACGATCCCGGCAACTTTAATGGGACTGTTTACGCATACTCCGGAGACGATCCGTGTTGGAGAAACAGCACTTCGATTGATCAGTGCAGGATTTCTAACATCTGCGATCTCTGTGACAGCCTCCGGGGCATTAGAAGGATTAGGGAAAGGAATGCAATCGTTAGTAATCTCGTTGTGCCGTTATATTGTGATCATTATTCCGGCAGCGATGTTGTTGAGTTACGCAATAGGAGCGACGGGAGTATGGCATGCGTTTTGGATTGCAGAAGGATTGACGGCGATCATCTCTATGTTAGTATTTCGGCATTGCAAAGCATATTAACCCAAGGTATAATATTTTCAAAATGACACCAAGGCGGACAAAATGCGAATATGATTCGCAATGCACAGATATGCCTAATGATTGGAAGTATAAGATTGTATAGGCGTGGAGGATAGTTATGATTCAGATTAGCGAAATTTTGGAACTGTCCCTATTTAAGGACTTTAAGATAATATGTGGGGAAAAATACCTTAATAATTTAGTGAATGCGACGGTTATTTTGGAGTATGAGAGCAGCCGGATAGATTATGAAGGATATGGTTATGGATATTTTGTACTGTTATCCTATTTCTTTGCTGATTCTGATCCGGAATTGGTCAATGGGACACTCCGTACCTTGATCCAAAAGCAGGTATCCGGTATTGCAATTAAGATTCAGCCGGATCGGGAACTGCCGGAAGATATTATCAAGTTAGCGAAATTGTATCATGTACCGTTGTTTTCTTTTTATGAGCAATTTATGGAAGATCTGATCATATGTATCAATGAGTCGATGAAGACGCGTGCGCAGTATGTTATTGCAGAGGAAAAATTAAATTCTATTGTGAACGAAAAACATAAACCGTCTACCGTAGAAAAAATTGCATTGGAGATCAATCCGCACTTTCATCCGAGTATTATTACGGCCAATATTACATCGAGGGATATGTCGAACAACTTGAAGATCCATACATATTTTGACAAGTTAATGTACCGTCAGTATCGTGACACAAAAGTACACGATTATTCTTTTGTAAAGATGGGGCATGGCATTATGCTGATCTGTTCTTATCAGGAAGATAATATACCGGAGGATTATCAGAATATGCTGCATCATATTAATGATATATTGGTAGAGGCGGGTTTTTTACCTGAGTCGTATCATATTGGTATTTGTGATGAAATTTTGCCATTAGATCGCTTGAATGAGGCTATCATTAAATCAAAAAATGCAAATATCGTCGGACAGTTTTTCGAGCAGACGGATACAGCGTATTCCCAGATCGGAATTTACAAATATGTTATGTCGCTTGTAAATAATCCGATGCTATACCATGAGGTAGAGGAAAGCGTATCCATTTTGCAAAAGTATGATGCATCTCATGATGTCAATTTATTGGAAACCGTTATTTCTTATGTCAAAAATAATGGTGATTTTGCAAAGACGTCGGAGGAGTTGTTTCAGCATAGTAATACAGTGCGCTATCGCATTCGCAAAGCAGAACAGTTACTGGGACTGCCGGATTTTGCTACGGCAGAAGAGATGGCATTGATCATTCGCTGTTATTTACTGCATAATGTAATGACGTTGAACGATTGACTTAGCCGAACGGTGTGATTATATAACCATCAAAGATAAGCTGAACGGCAAAGCTTCTTTTACGAAAGAATTAAAAGCAGCTTGCAAGGTATAAAATCATATCTTGCAAGCTGCTTTTATAATGTCAATTGTTTTTAAGTTTTATTTGAGAATTTCTTTCATGATTTTTAAGAATTTTTCGTTCATTTCCGGTTTGCCAAGGCTGACACGGTTCATGCCTACGTGAACACCGATCAACACATCCTGCTCTTCCAATTTGGTATAAACTTCCATTGTATCGATCGGAGCCTTAAACAGTATGAAATTAGCCTGTGAATCATAAACGCGGCAGCCAAGATCACAGAGAGCCTTAGTGACTTTCTCACGCTCCTTCGCATTGATGTCGTGTACCATAGAAATATGCTCCTGGTCCTTCGTAGCTGCAGCAGCAGTTTTCTGACCGATGAAGCTTACATTCCAGGCATTGCTGGATTTACCGAAATGATCCGTCATATCCGGACTTGTGATCACATAGCCGACGCGAAGTCCTGCCATACCGTAGATCTTAGAAAATGTTCTCATGATAATGAGTGGCTGGTCGATTTCTTCTTTGATCAGCTTCATCATACTGTAACTATTTGGGTCATCGACAAATTCCATATATGCTTCATCAATTACAGTAATGACATGCTTTGGAACCTTACGGATGAATGCTTCCAGCTTAGCAGAGTCGATGAAAGTTCCGGTTGGATTGTTAGGATTTACGACAACTAAGATCTTCGTTTTGTCAGTAATAGCTGCCAACATAGCGTCTAAGTCATAGTTCATATCATCATCCAAAGGAACAGCGACCGGAACGGCACCATAATCATTGGCAACATCACGAAATGCCTCATAACTTGGATCACCAAATACGAATTCATCACCTGGATTAATGAAAAGTTCTCCAAGCATATTGATCATTGCACTGGATCCGGGACCAACGGCGATATTTTCAAATTTAAGGCCATACAATTCGGCAAGATTCGTTTTAAGTTCTACAGAGAACCAATCCGGATACACATAAGGAGTTTTTATTGCTTCCTCTAATGCGGCCTGTGATGCCGGTCCCAAACCATAAGGACTTTCGTTATAATTGAGACGGTACACATGAGGTGGTGTAGAGCTGCTCTTCTGGCGGGCTGCTCGTAAACTTTCCGGTTTTACCTGCATTGGCTCTCTAAGTAATTCTACATATTTCTGCATAATCAACACTCCTTTTTAGTCATAAATTCTGGGTCAACGTGTTCTGTGTGAGGTCATGCTTTGATTTGCTTATGACTGCTATGCCCTGCATTCTAATACGATTAAGATAGAAAAGCAATGTAAAAATTACAAAAAAAATCCATTTTTTTTTCAATATTTACATTTTTTTGGCATTTTTTCCAAAACGTTTGACTTTTTATGAGTGCCTACTTACAATTAGCAATTATCAGAACACAAGATATATGTAGTTTCGGAATCGTTTCATAAAAATGCAGCCGAAATAACTCGTTTTGAGAAGACTCCGAGAGTACATTTCTTAAGAATGGAGGAATGAATATGCAAGAGACGACAGCACGAGTTCAGTTTGACAAAAAATATCTGATTGCATTAGTTTTGCCATTAGTTATTGAACAAGTTTTAGCAGTTACTGTAGGCATGGCTGACATGATCATGGTGTCGGGTGCCGGGGATACCGCAGTATCCGGTGTATCCCTTGTCAATACGATCAGCAATTTGTTGATCTACATATTTAATGCACTAGCAACCGGTGGCGCAGTAGTAGCGGCACAGGCGTTAGGTGCCAAGAAGAAAAAGACTGGTCAGATTGTTGCTAATCAGCTTGTACTGATCTGCCTGATCGTATCCGTTGTCATATCGGCAGTGTGTATCGTATTTGACCGTGCGATCTTAACATTAATTTATGGAAAAGTTGAGCAGGCCGTTATGGATCAGGCTGTTACTTATTTCTTTATTACGGGTTTCTCTTTTCCTTTTATTGCGGTATATGACGGTGCATCTTCTTTGCTTCGATCAATGGGAAAGGCATCAATATCCTTGTTTGTATCTGCAATTATGAATGGTTTGAATATTTTATTTAATGCAATCTTCGTATTTGGTTATAATATGGGGATCGCAGGTGTTGGATACGGTACTCTGATCTCGCGCGTGGTAGCAGGTATCGTTGTTGTATTTATTCTGCGCAATGAAAAATACGATCTTCATATCGACAAGTATTTTCGGTTTGGCTGGGACGGTCAGATTATAGGCAAAATACTAAGGATTGGTATTCCGAGTGGTATTGATAATGGTATGTTCCAGATCGGCAAACTGTTTACACAGAGCTTGATCACCAGTTACGGGACGGCGGCGATCGCAGCCAATGCGACCGGAAGTACGATCGAGCTGTTAGCCACAATTCCGGCTGCGGCAATGGGATTAGCGCTTACAACTGTTGTAGGCCAGTGTGTTGGGGCAGGCGACTATCAGTCGGTGAAAGAGTATTCTTGGAAGTTAATGAAATGGGCATATGTGATGTTATGGGGATTGAACATCGTCATTATCTTTATGACGCCAACGATTGCAAGCTGGTACAATCTGTCTGCGGAGGCAGATCGCTTAGCTCGTATTTTGATCTGGTATCATAGTGCCTGCTGTATGGTGATGTGGCCGGCAGCGTGGACATTACCATCAATTTTGCGTGCGGCAGGTGATGTCAAGTTTGTCATGGTCAGCTCCATTATCATTATGTGGGTATTTAGAATTGGTTTGGCCTATGTGATCGGTGGATTGATGCAGCCGATGGGACTTGGTGTCTGGGGCGTTTGGATCGCCATGACGATCGACTGGTTTGCAAGATGCGTCTGCAATGCATGGCGATTAAAGAGCGGCAAATGGAAACGCGGTGCAGTTATTTAATAACGCAGACTACTATACTTGAATTTACTCGGTCAGATTTGACAAAATCGAAAAAAAGTGCTAAACCATAGTTGCAACTAAAAAACATAACATGAGAAACGAAACGCCAATTTAATATCGACATTCCGCAAACTTCCCTATGTTATCGATTTGTATGAATGGAGGAACAGACAAATGACTACTTTAAAAGTACAAAGAAGAAACATGGAAACTAAGGCAAAGAAACTCAGAAGAGAGGGCTATGTGACAGGCAATCTGTTTGGCAAGGAATTTGAAGGCTCAATACCGTTGCAGATTGAAAAGGGCGAAGCTGATCGTATTCAGAGAGAGTGCATGAAAGGAAGTCAGTTGTACTTAGAGCTGGAAGGCACGACTTATGATGTATTGATCAAAGAGTTAGATTTTAATGCGCTGGATCATCAGATTTTGGAAATGGATTTTCAGGCTTTGGTCAAAGGTGAAAAAGTACATTCTGTTGCAGAGGTAATTTTGCATAATAAGGAGAAAGTTCCAGAAGGTATTTTGGAGCAGCATCTGGAGGAGATCGCATATAAAGCCACACCAGAAAATCTGGTTGAGAAGATTGAGATTGACTGCGCTGGTATGCACATTGGAGATGTACTTACTGTCGGCGATCTTGCGATTGCAAAGGACGGAAAGGTTGATATTCAGACGAGTTTGGATGCACCGGTTGTAAGCGTTGTAGCAGGTCGGAATGATACTGTAGAGGATGAAGAGGAAGCTGCTGCAGAAGAGACAGCAGAAGCATAATTCATGAGCTTGTAAACGGAATAATAAGATTATTTAACAGGGGATGTGGCATTTATGCCACATCCCCTGTTAGCTGTTTCTATGCTTTGTGATAAGGGTGTTTATTTATTGATCACGGATACAGGTTCTCCCCGTAGATATGCCTTAAAATTATCAATGGCAATATCAATAGCACGTAAGCGTGACGCGCGGGTAAGCCATGCAATATGAGCTGTAATTGCAGCATTGTCCTGATGCAGCAGAGGGTTGTTTCCCTTTGGAGGTTCATCCCGTATTACGTCCAAACCGGCGCCGTATACTTTGCCGGATTGCAGAGCATCGACCAAAGCTTCCTCGACGATCAAGCCACCGCGTGCTGTATTGATCAGGATCGTACCATCCTTCATCTTGGCAAAGGCATCAGCATCAAACGTATCCTCCGTGGAAGGTGTTAGTGGTGCATGAATGGAAATAACATCACTTTCCGCTAACAGCGTATCGAAATCAACCTGCTCAATAAAGTCATATTTCGGATCTGTCTTTTTGTGACGGGAGTAGCTGATCACACGCATGCCAAATCCCTGCGCCATCTTGGCAAAGGCAAAACCAATCGCTCCCAGACCAAAGATACCACACGTTTTACCGTACAATTCAATCTGCGGTGTTAATACACGGCCAAAGGTTTCATAATCTTCATTGGTGGCATGTGCCCAATCAACACGTTTGACATCTTTGGAATGAAGATCCACGTGATGACATACTTCCATAAGAAGTGCCCATGCATATTCCGCAATAGTCTGTGCACCATAGATGGTGTTGGTGATCACCATCCCCTTTTCCTTTGTCATAGGAACATCAAATTCGCCAAAACCATGACCAAGTGTTGCAACATATTTGAGATTAGGATGTTTGCTTAAGAATTCTTCATTTATATTGCTGCCGTTGACCCACACGCCGATAGCAGCGTCGGCATCTGCGATGACGGGATGAAGTTCTTCATTGCTGGGATAGCCGTCAAAATGCTTGATTACCAGCTCATCGACTTCTGGTAATTCTTTTAACAGGTTCCACTTTAAGTCCATATCTTCTTTTGTAATGTCCGGCTGAAGCACCGGCTCCGGGATAACTACAACTTTCATAATAAGCCTCCATTTCTTATATCCATTTGCATGAGCAGTGGATACATTTTCGTGAAATCCAAATGTATATTATATTGGATTGATTAACATATTAATTCAGTCAATAGCAAATCATATGGGAAAGAATAAGAGAAGTTCGTAAAAAAGTCAATCCATTTGAAAAAATTACGTAAAATTTGGAATCTGAACAAGTTTGTTTGTAAAAATTACAAAAAACGTCAGTTTTTGTTGACACCGCTTTGGATAAATGATAAAAATGTGCTTGTGTGAGAGATGCAAAGCAAAAATTTAATAGTAAGATCATAACGGCAAAGGCGCTGACAAAAAAGTCCCTTTGCCGTTTTCTTTTTGCAAAAGAAAGGAGTGGATGTATATGGTCAAATACATAATAAAGCGTGTGCTGCTCGGTATATTAACCTTATTCGTATTGATCGCGATCACATTCGCAATGACCAAGGTTATGCCGGGAAGTCCGTTACAGTCCAAAAATATATCCGGTGATGTATTGAAAAAGATGGAAGCAACTTATGGATTAGACAAACCGCCGGTAGAACAGTTCATTATATATTGTAAGAACTTGCTGCATGGCGATATGGGAACCTCTTATAAGAAGGTTGGTAAATCCGTAAATGAGATCATCGCACAGACAATGATGCCAACGTTGCAGCTTGGTATTGTAACTTTTGTATTGGTATTAGTGGTTGGTGTCAGTTCGGGAATACTGATGGCACGAGCGAAGAGTAACGCAGTAAAAGGTGTTTGGCTATCGGCATTGACCTTTGGTGTCAGTGTTCCAAACTTTATCGTAGCATTGCTTCTTCTTATTATATTCGGTGTAGAACTGAAGATGTTCCCCGTGCTTGGTCTTACAACACCAATGCATTATGTGCTTCCGGCTATCGCCCAGGGATTGTATCCAATCTCAGCAGTTGCCAGACAGACACAGAATAGTTATGAAGAAGTTGTTAAGCAGGATTACATAACGATGGCAAAGGCGAAGGGAATCAGCAAACGGACATTATTGTTCCGGCACATTCTTAAAAATGCGATGCTTCCGGTCATTACCTATATGGGACCGATGATTGCATTCTTATTAACAGGTAGCGTCGTTATCGAACAGATCTACACAATACCGGGTATTGGTAAAGAATTCGTATCAGCGATCACCAACCATGATTATACGGTGGTTATGGGAATTACGATCTTTATCGGAGCGATCATTATTATATGTAACTTGTTATCCGATCTGATCTGTGCGGTCGTTGATCCTAGAGTTCGCAAAACATTGTAAAGGAGGGAACGCGTATGGATGCCATGGAAACAAAATTATTTCGTAAATTAGATGATGATGAAAAAAACGACGAGTTTATTGCTGTAGAGAGCAGAACGTTCCTTCAGTCGGTATGGCATGATTTTACCGGAAATAAGAGAGCTGTAGCCGGGGCGATCATTTTGATCATTGTTGTATTGATGGCGATTTTCGGACCGATGATGTGTAAATATTCTTATGCCGAACAGAATATGTCACTGAGAAATGCAAGTCCCAGCATGGATCATTGGTTTGGTACTGATCGAATGGGAAGAGACATTTTTGTACGAATCTTATTCGGTGCAAGGATCAGCTTAGCAGTTGGTTGTTTGGCAGCCGTGATCAATCTGATCGTCGGTACGATCTATGGTGGTATCGCAGGATATGTTGGTGGTAAGGTCGACATGGTCATGATGCGAATCGTAGATATTATTTATTCGGTACCGGCAATGCTTTACATTGTGTTGATCATGTTGATCTTTGGGGCAAGCGTGATTAGTATCATGCTTGGTATATCGATCACCTGTTGGATCGATATGGCGCGTATCGTAAGGCAGCAGGTCAAGAGTTTGAAAGAACAGGAATTTACGATGGCAGCGTTTGTGTTAGGTGCAAGCCCAAGTCGTATTCTGATCAAACATTTGCTGATCAATACGATGGGACAGATCATTGTTACGGTAACTTTGATGGTGCCGCAGGCAATCTTTACCGAGGCTTGGCTGAGTTTCTTAGGTGTCGGCATTTCCGCACCGATGGCAAGCTGGGGTACTTTAGCACAGGATGCAAGACAGTTGATCATGACATATCCGATGCAGACGGTATATCCAATGATTGCAATTTGTATCACGATCTTCTCGTTCAACTTCGTTGGTGAGGGATTAGAAAAGGCGTTGGATCCTAAGAGAAAACGTTGAGCAATTTGTCTGGTGTCCTATATGTTGGACAGTATATAACGTGTCCGAGATTTTGGACAGCATTGGACGGCGAAGAAAAACGAGAGAAAGGCATGGTGATGGATATGAGTTTGTTAGAGATCAGAGGATTAGAGACAGAGTTTCAGACAGAGCAGGGCGTAGTAAAGGCACTGCGGGGAATAGATTATACCGTTGACAAAGGAGAAGTCCTTGGAATCGTAGGAGAGTCCGGTTCAGGTAAGAGTGTGGGAATGCTTTCACTGATGGGATTATTGGCACCGAATGGTACCGTAACCGCCGGAGAAATGATCTTCGACGGAGAAGACATTTCTCCGGTTAAGTATAAGACAAAGAAAGAGAAAAAAGAATATGAAAAGAAGATGAACGCGATTCGGGGTAACGACATCAGCATGATCTTTCAGGATCCTATGTCATACTTAAATCCGATCGTAACGATCGAGAAGCAGATGACAGAGGGGATACGGGCACATGATAAATGCAGCAAGCAGGAAGCTAGAGAGCGTGCCATAGAACTGATGAAAATGGTAGGTATTCCGGCACCGGAATCCAGATTGAAACAGTATCCGTTTGAGTTTTCCGGTGGTATGAGACAGCGTATTATTATTGCGATCGCACTGGCCTGTAATCCGAAGCTGATCGTGGCGGATGAGCCGACCACAGCATTGGACGTAACCGTGCAGGCGCAGATTTTGGATCTGCTTCGCAAGATTACCGAGGAAAGTGATGCCGGTGTTATTATCATAACACATGATCTTGGCGTAGTTGCTTCCTTATGTGACCGTATCAGTATTATGTATGGTGGTAATATTATGGAAGAAGGAACGACGGATGAAATCTTTTATGATCCAAAACATCCTTATACAAAAGGCCTGTTAAATAGTATTGCTAATTCCAATGCAGATCATAGAGAACCACTTAAGCCAATTCCCGGTACACCGCCGGATCTGTTAAAACTTGGTGATCAGTGTCCGTTTGCTTCCCGATGCAGCGAGGCAATGGAAATCTGTACAAAGGCAACACCGCTTGTGACAGAATTTGGCGAGACACATAAATGCAAATGCTGGCTTCACTGCAAGGAGCGCTGGCAGGAAGTGATGAAGGGAGAGGATGCACATGAGTAACGAACCAACACCATTATTAGAGGTAAAAAATTTAACGAAGCACTTTCCCGCAGCACACGGCCAAAAAGTACATGCGGTGAATGGAGTTTCTTTTAAGCTGGAACGTGGCGAGACACTCGGTATTGTCGGAGAATCCGGCTGCGGTAAAAGTTCCATGGGACGTACGATCCTAAAGGTACATGAACCAACGAGTGGTCAGATTATTTTTGATGGAGTTGACATTACCGGGCTTAGTAACCGTAAAATGTTTCCTTATCGCAAAAAGATGCAGATGATCTTTCAGGATCCTTATGCATCCTTAAATCCAAGATTTACCGTTGGAGAGATTATTGAAGAGCCAATGATCATTCACAATATGGGTACCGCACACGAACGTAAAGTTATCGTACAGGAGTTGATCGAGACAGTTGGATTAAAACCGGATCACATCAGACGATATCCACATGAGTTTTCCGGTGGACAGAGACAGCGTATCGGTATTGCCAGAACATTAGCACTTCGTCCGGAGTTTATCGTTTGTGATGAGCCGATCTCAGCGTTGGATGTATCAATTCAGGCACAGGTTATCAACTTGCTTGAAAAGTTGCAGCGTGAAAAAGGATTTAGCTATCTTTTCATTGCCCATGATCTGGAAATGGTACATCATATCAGCCATAAAATCGGTGTTATGTATTTGGGAAATATGGTAGAGCTTGGATCATCCGATGATGTTTACAAGAAACCATTGCATCCGTATACGAGAGCACTTATTTCCGCAGCACCGATTGCTGATCCAAAGATGGCCAAAGAAAAGAAACGAATCATCCTGGAGGGCGAGGTACCAAGTCCGATCAATCCGCCAAAAGGATGTCCGTTTGCGGGAAGATGTAAGTACGCAACCGAGGAATGTAAGTCCAAAAAACCGGACACATATATGTATGATAACAGACAGGTTGCCTGCAACTTATATTCGCCCAAAAATTTGGCACAGTATAAGGCAGTTGGCAAAACTGTTGAACAAATTATTGCTTAAAAGATCTTTAAGGATCTTTTAGATATAATGAGTATGTTTTAGAAACATCGCTCATGCGTCAGATAGTGCGAAGTGCATTGTCTGCGAATGGATTAGGGTAAATGGGAATGCAACTGACACAATGTTTGAGACACAAGGAGGGAACGCTTATGAGAAAGACAAAGAAAATTATGGCGGCACTACTTACAGCGGCAATGGTGATAGGGAGTCTTACCGGCTGTGGTGGAGGAAACAGTGCAACAAGTACCAATGACAAAGGAGAAATTGCGGAACTGATCAATGCGGTACAGCCGGAAAGTGGTGAGTATGACCCTGCAGGAGCTGCTGCTTACGAGTACTTCAGCGTACAGACGAACTGTTACGAAGGTTTTGTAAACTACGATAAGGAAGGTAAGATCGTACCTGCGGCAGCAGATCATTGGGATGTCAATGATGATGCGACAGAATATACTTTCTATATTAGAGACGATGAGAAGTGGTCCGATGGATCGGATGTTACAAGTGCTGACTTCGAAAATACGATGAAGAGAGCACTGGAGCCGGACAATGGTTCTTGGTACGTTGACTTCTTGTTCGTTGTTAAGAATGCAGAGAAGTGCTTTAATGGAAAATGCGACTTCAAAGATGTCGGCATCGAGTGTATCGACGACAAGACGATTAAGTTTACATTAGAAGAGCCATGTTCTTACTTCTTAGATCTTTGTAAACTGCCTACCTATATGCCATCTAATTGCAAATATGCAACAGATGATAATAAGGATTGGGATATGAATCCGGAACAGAACTTAGGTAATGGACCATATCATTTGTCTGAGCATGTGGACGGAGATCACGTATCTTTTGAGAAGAATAAATATTACCGTGATGCAAAGAGCACCAATGTATTAAAGATTACGGATAAGTTTATGGATGACGATCAGGCAAAAGCATCGGCATATCAGACAGGTGAGATCAACATCCTGCAGGGTGCACCTAGTGAGATCGCAGAATCTTATGAAGGCAAAGATGACTTGTCGATCCGAGAGGTTCCACAGACAAACTACATCTTATTCAATATTAATGAAAAACCATTTGATGATGTTAAAGTACGTCAGGCATTTTCACTGGCATTGAATCGTAAAGATATTGCAGCAGTCGTTGGTACGGCTTGCGAGCCGGGTACCAGTTTCGTTGGCAAGAATTACAAGAGCAAAGCCGATGGCAAGAAATGGGGCGAAGCACAGGGAGATCTGTTAGATGAAGATCTCGCAAAGGCAAAAGAGCTTTTGGCAGAGGCCGGTTACAAAGATGGCAAGGGCCTTCCAACGATCACATATACTTATCCGGCAATGAGTTATGAGGCAAACGTAGCACAGGTATTGCAGGCACAGTGGAAGAAACTGGGAGTAGATGTAAAATTAGAGGCAATGGAATATGAAGTATACGTTGATGAGCGTCGTAACGGTAAGCTGCAGATGGCAAGAATGCAGTGGTACGCTGATTACAATGATCCGACCAGCTGGCTGAAGATGTACCAGACCGGCAATGCACAGAATGATGTGAAGTGGAGCAATGCGAAGTATGATAAACTGATTCAGGAATCTGACAAGAACTTAGATGAGGCAAGCCGTCAGAAACAGTTGATGGAAGCAGAAAAGATTTTAGTATCCGAAGATACGGTTATCTGCCCATTATTCAGCCCATCCAATCAGGACTTGATCGATCCATCTCTGACAGGTTATTATACAGATGGTCTCGCTTATACGTTCTTCTATAAGACAAAGAAGAAATAAGCTATCTCTTACAGAGATGAATCCCAGATAAAGGAGGGGAGTATAATGACAACAGAGAAAGTAAATGATCTGGAACTGGTAAAGTTATCTGATTATTTTACGCCCGGCAAATTTCGTACCATACCGGGTACCGCAATGACAGATCGTGGTGGTATTACCGAGATGCAGGCTGTGTTTAATATCAATACAGACTTTGCAAAGCGTTTGACCTTTCAGTTTTCTACCATGTTAGTGATCTATGGATTTGGCATATTGAATGATAAGCTGATCGAGATCAACAAGAGTAAGTACGTAGGATATAAGGAAGAGAATGTGTTGAAACGTATTACCTTTAATGACTGCGGGGAGCGGTTTGTCATGGTGTTGGAGCTGAGCGATGCACCGGATAAACTGCTGGCAGTAACAGCAGATGATGTGGAATATTTATTGAACAATTGTCTGCATCCGGCAACTTGATAACGAACTGTAATGGTATTTGAACATGGAGCCTGCACGCGAATGAATTCGTGTGCAGGCTCTTATTTGTCCAAGTCTCTGATGTAAGGTATGGGAAGTTTGAGTAAAAAAATGAAAAAAGTTCTTGACAAATGGATGTGACTGCTATATTATAACATACAATTCATATATAAATGATATGAAAACAAGGAAAAGAATCGTAGGAGGTGATACTTCCATGGATGCATTGATCACGGTTGAGGGTGTGGAGAAAGATTTTGGTAATCAAGTCAAAGCACTCGACCAGATTAATTTGGAAATTGCAAGTGGAGATATTTATGGAATCATCGGTATGTCCGGTGCGGGTAAGAGTACATTAGTGCGATGTCTTAATTATTTAGAGAAACCTACCGCCGGTGTTGTCAAGATTCATGGCAAAGATTTATCGACTTTGAAAGGCAGACAGCTTCGCAAAGAGAGACAGAAGATTGCAATGATCTTTCAGCATTTTAATCTGTTGATGCAGAAGAATGTGTTGGACAATATTTGCTTTCCACTTGTGATCGCCGGAGTAAGCAAGAAACAGGCAAAGAAGAGAGCTGTGGAATTGCTTCAGATCGTGGGACTTGCTGATAAAGCAAAAGCATATCCGGGACAATTGTCCGGTGGACAGAAGCAGCGTGTGGCAATTGCCAGAGCATTAGCGAATAATCCGGATATCCTGCTTTGCGACGAGGCAACGAGTGCTTTGGATCCGCAGACGACACAGTCTATCTTGGAATTGTTGCAGCAGATCAACCATGATTACGGTATCACGATCGTGCTGATCACCCATGAAATGTCCGTGGTACAAAAGATATGTAATAAAGTTGCAATCTTAGAAAAGGGACATTTGGTGGAGACGGGAAGTGTTTCCAAGATATTTGCCAATCCGGAATCTGCGGCCGCTAAGAAGATGATTTTTGGCGAAGATACCAGTGTTCCAAAGATGGAAGGAAAGCATCTGGTGCGAATTGTCTTTAGCGAAAATTCATCGTTTGAACCGGTTATCGGTAATATGATCCTTCGATACAAGACACCGGTTAATATATTGCATGCCGATACCAAGGATATCAACGGCATTGCAACCGGAGAAATGATCTTGCAGTTGCCGGAGGATGAAGATATTGCAAAGCAGATGATCACATATTTACGTGATTGTAAGCTGACGGTAAAGGAGGTGGAAGCAGATGTTTCACTTTGATGCAGTTGTTCAGGAGATGATCATTAATGGTATTTGGGAAACGCTGTACATGACCTTAGCATCAACCTTTATGGGATATGTGCTTGGGCTTCCACTGGGAATCGCTCTTGCGGTTACCGACAAAACCGGAATCAGACCACAGCCGGTTGTATATCGTGTGCTGGATGTGATTTCGAATGTACTGCGAAGTATACCGTTTATTATTTTGTTGATATTGGTGATACCGCTTACCAGATTTATCGTGGGGCAGTCTTATGGCTCTTCGGCTACAGTCGTACCACTGGTTATCGCTGCCGCTCCTTTTATTGGACGTATGGTGGAATCATCGCTCAAGGAAGTAGATCATGGCGTAATCGAGGCTGCTCAGAGCATGGGCGCCGGCATCTTTACGATCATTTGGAAAGTATTGCTCGTAGAAGCAAGAACATCCTTGATCGTCGGTGTGACGATCGCACTTGGTACAATCCTTGGATACTCCGCAATGGCAGGCGCTGTCGGAGGCGGCGGTCTGGGAAATATCGCAATTCGGTATGGTTATTATCGTTATCAGCCGGATATCATGATCGTAACGATCGTTATTTTGATTGTCCTCGTTCAAATTTTGCAGGGAATTGGAATGTTGATCTCTGCAAAGCTTGATCGAAGAAAATAAATACTAATGTTCGTATTGAACGTTGGAACACAAAAAGAATTGGAGGAAAATTAATTATGAAGAAGAAAGTAGTAGCATTGACATTGGCGTTGACATTGGCAGCAGGTTTGGTAACAGGCTGCGGTAATGCAAAGAAAGACGATAACAAAGCAGATAGCAAAACAATTACAGTAGCTGCATCACAGACACCACATTCTGAGATCTTGGCAGAGGCAGCTAAGACCTTAAAGAAACAGGGATATGATCTGAAAGTTACAGTATTTGATGATTATGTACAGCCAAATAACGTAGTAGAGAGTGGAGAATTTGATGCCAACTATGTAGAACATAAGCCATACATGGAGCAGTTTAACAAAGAGAATGGTACTCATATCGTTGATGCCGGCGATATTCACTATGAGCCATTTGGAATTTACGGTGGAACTAAGACAAAGCTCGAAGATGTTGCAGAGGGTGATACCATTGCAATTCCAAACGATACAACAAACGAAGCAAGAGCATTATTACTTTTGCAGGATAATGGTTTATTGACTCTTAAAGACGGTGCAAGCCTGACAGCAACCATCAACGACATTAAAGACAATCCTAAGAAATTAAAATTCCAGGAGCTTGAAGCAGCACAGGTATCCAAAGTAAAAGGTGAGGTTGCTTATGTAGTATTAAACGGTAACTATGCATTAGAGGCAGGATACAGCGTTGGTAAAGATGCTTTAGCATATGAGAAGTCCGATTCTGAGGCTGCTAAGACTTATGTAAATATCATTGGTGTCAAGGAAGGTAATGAGAACAGCGATGCGATCAAAGCTTTGGTAAAGGTATTAAAATCTGATGAGATTAAGAAGTTTATCGAAGACAAATATGATGGAGCAGTTATCCCATTTGCGGGCTAATCAGATCCTCTAAAAACTTATAAGAAATTGTTAATAAGGAAATAGTCTTTTGCCTGCTTTGAACCGATCCCCAAATGTTAGACTTAAAAATTAACGTTTGGAGGTCGGTTTTATTATGATTGCAAGAAAAACAAATCATTAAATATAGAAATGCAAATTAGTATAGAAAAATTTGCATTGACACTTTTTACTGTTATGTATTATACTTTATTATAATTTGAATTATGGTTGTATAAAATACAGAATTCAAAAGTTATATAAGTATAATTGGTTTGTAATAGAGTTTTTATATGGTAGAGGATTATGGTCGAGGAGGCTATTGTATGAATAATGAATTTTCAAAGAAAATATTAATGGTAGAATATGTTAGAAAGTATGTACCATTTTATATGAGAATATATGAAACTTTTCCAAAAAGATTGCATGAGAAAGTGTTTGAAAAGCTTCCGATAATTGATAAAAAGCAAATGATAACGGAAGCAGGGGCGTGTTTGTCGCTTGAATACACGGGTGCTTATTTAAAAAACGAGTTAATTCATGTACATACTAGTGGAACGTCAGGGTTATTTTCTGAGGTGATTTGGCATCCGAAAGAAATGAATAGATCTTTGTTAGGTTTATGGTTGCTGCGTAAAAAGTATTATGGAGTATCTCCATATCAAAAAATGTGTTATTATTATTGGGGACAAGATAATGAGCTTTTTTTCAAGAATAAAAATAGTATGGGGATTGCGCGATCGAGTTTATATGATGGTAGAGGTACAGAGGCGTATTTTCTAATATGTAAGTACAATCCAGAATGGATGATTTTACAACCTAGTGTTGCTTTAGTTTTATGTGAATATGCTGAAAAATATGGGAAACCCCCTGCGCTTCGTTATATTGAATTTACAGGTGAATATTTGGAAAATGCAGTTAGAAGAAGAGTTGAAAAAATCTTTGATTGTTATACATCAAATCAGTATGGAACAAAGGAGGTTAACTCTATCGCATACGAGTGTCCTTGTGGTAAATTACATATAATGAAAGATAATGTTTATGTTGAAATACATAAGGAGGGAGACATTAGGAATATATGTGTAACTACGTTGCAAAATCATGTTATGCCTATGATTCGATACAAATTGGATGATGTTGGAAATTTATATCGAAATTATCATTGCAAGTGTGGAATGGTAGGCGATGTATTAGAATTGGAATCCGGTAGATCTAATGATATGGTTATATGTGAGGATGGTAGTCAAAAACATCCTTATATGCTAATGAATATTTTTCATAATATAAATCGTGAAATGCAAGGAATGATTTTTCAATATCAAGTTATTCAGAAACATATTAAAAAATTTATCGTAAGGCTGGTGATTGATGATGAGGGACTGAGGGATTACATTAAAAATAGAATAATGAAATATTTTTTTGTTGTTTTAGCCGTTCCGGTAGAAGTGAATTTTGAGTTTTATGATAAATATATACCAGATATAAACAATTCAAAACTTGTAGTGTTTAGGAATGAAATAAAATTACAATAATAGAAAGTGTATTTAAGAAGAGGAGTAGCTAATATGCAATGGGAAATTTTGAGTGATTTAATAAGGGAGCAAATTCCAAATTTGATAATTCGAGAAACTGTACTAATTAGTAAGGACACTCGTTTGATAGAGGATTTAGAATATGATTCACTTGCAATTATGTCTTTATTGTCTGCACTAGAAGATAAAGGTATTGACTTCACACAAGTTCATGATTTTTTTCTACATTTTAATGTGTGTGGGGAAATATATAATGGAATATGTGAACTATTGGTCAATTAAAATATTAAATTAGTATTTAGGCTTATATTTAATAAATATGAACTACTTATTAAGAAAAATAGATAAATAGGAGATTAAAATGAAAGAAAAATCAAAATTAATCATTGAGTTTAAACATATTATGTGGACAGAAAAATTATGGAAAAAATATATACATAATGTGAAAAAAATTTTTTCAATTCAGGAAAGCGATGAGGTGGGTACATTATGTATTAGTAACACAACAAATAAGACAAAATTTGAAATTCAAGTAATAGTTAGTATGATATTATCGGACATGATAGATAAATACATGATATTTTCCAAAGAAATATATGGCAAGTACGGTAACAGGATTCAATTACCAATAAATGAACATGTGGAAGCAACAACATATTTATTTTATAGTACAAGGCTCGCTATATTAAATGCCAATCAGGATACATCAAATGCGATGCTAGATAGTTTTTTAAATATACATTTATACTATAACATACTTAATGAAAACTACGTTTTTTTCGATGAAAAAATTAATGATTTTTTATTGTTACAATTTAAGGATTATGATGATGTTAATTATGAAGATGGAATTATTAATTATATTCGGAAGAATCTAATTAATAAAACATATGTAAATGTACATTTAGATGATTATTATATTTCGCAGAAAGATTTTTATAATAAAAAGCATTATGTACATGAAAATCTTATTTGGGGATATGATGATCAACTGCAGATTTTTATGGCATATGGAGTCAATATACGACAACAAATGTCAAACTTTATGATTTCATATAATGAAATTGTAAATGCATATGAAAAAGGAAAACTATTTTATTTTTGTGGGGCAAAATATTTGGAAAGACCTGAATTTCACCCTATTTTATTGCTAAAACCGAAAAAAATGCAATGCTTTACATTTACGGAAGCTAGAATGAAACAAAAAGTGCGGCAGTTCTTAGATCCACATGCACAAGAGCTTGTTGAAGATGATATTCATGTATATGGACGAGAGGTATATAATTATATATTAGACGATTTGAAAAGAAATATTATGTGGGATTTTGTTGATTATAGAGTATTTCACCTTCTTTATGAGCATAAAAAATGCTTAAAAAGAAGTATGGAATGGTTAATTAAACATGAAAAAATGTCTGCTAATGGGATATTGATATATAATCAGATGAATTGTTTGATTCAAGATTACAATTCAATACGATTAATGTATCTAAATCAAATAAGAAAAGAAAATAAACTTTATTATGGTAGGAAAGTTGTAGAAGATCTTGATGTACGAAATGATATAGCTAAACAATTAGAAAAGGCAATATCAAGTGAACTATCGCTATTACGAACCTTTGCAAAATAATAATAAACTAAATTAGACATCATCCATTAGATATAAGAGGGAAATAAAATGAAAAAAATGTATAGTCTACATTCAAAAATTGCTATTATTACTGAACAAGGTGAACAAATTACTTATAGTAAGTTGTTTGAGCTTATGAAGCTCTATTTATTATATCCAACAGATGTGAAAAATTGTTTGGTTGTAGTTGTTTGTGACAATTCTCTAGCAAATATATGTATATATCTTTCTTATATGAAAGAAAAAATACCTATGATATTAGTTGATGCTTCGGAGTATAGTCAGTTATCTAAACTAGTAGATGATTTTGCTGTTGATGCAATATGGTCGCCTGTGCGGATAGAGTATATTTCTGGGTTTGTTTTAAAATATGAAATTGGGCAGTATGCGTATTATGAGAGAGGAGAAAGACTCTCGGAAAATTATATCAATCCGAAGATTGCATTATTATTATCTACATCTGGTAGTGAAGGTGAAAATAAATTTGTGGTATTATCATATGAAAATATATACAGTAATACGTTAGCAATAGTTAGTGCTCTTAAGATTAGTAGAACGGATAGAGCGGCAATTATGCTTCCAATATGTTATTCATATGGTTTATCGATTATAAACACACATTTATACATGGGAGCCACTCTATTGTTGCCAAATACATCTATAGTACAATTAGAATTTTGGAAATTTATGGATAATAATAATGTAACATCGCTGGCAACTGTGCCACATGGGTATGAATATATAAGAAAAATGAAATTATTGGAGACAAAATTTTCTTTTAAATATTTGAGAATGTTGACGCAAGCTGGGGGTGCATTGCGGATAGAAACACAAAAATATTATTTGAAGCTATGTAAGCGAAGATTTCAAGGCGCACATATTGTCATCATGTATGGACAAACGGAGGCGACTGCAAGAATATCATCCTTTTTTTTGGATGAAAATGAGAGCAAAATGGGTAGTGTAGGTAAGGTGATTCCAAAGGGAAAACTGTGGATATTAGGGGATGGTAATGAGGGGGAAATATATTATGAAGGTGCGAATGTTTTTTGGGGATATGCAAAAGACATAGATGATTTGAAAAAAATAATGCCGAGTAATGGCATATTAAACACGGGAGATGTGGGATATTTGGACAAAGATGGCTTTTTATATATAACGGGAAGAAAAAAGCGTATTGCTAAAATTAATGGATATCGTGTAGGATTAGATGCCTTACAAAAGGAATTGTCTGATAAAATTGGTTGTGAAATTGTTTGTGTTGCGGTTCAAGATTATGAAAAGGAATGTATTGAAATATTTTGGGACGACCCCAATATATTGCAGTATAGGATAAAGTTAGTAATGGATAGCAAGTTAAAATTAAAGGGGGGATGGCGATTAAAATATGTAGAAAAATTTCCATACAAATATAATGGAAAAATAGATTATACAAATTTAAGTTGTAACTGTTAGTAAAGTTAGATAATCTATTTGATTATGGATGTTCAACGGCTAGACAAGTAACAGATTCAATACTGGATTATAAGTTATGTAATTTTAACAGTGAAAGGGGGAAATTACCAACTAAGTTGTCATGCTTATTAATTCTTTTAAATTATATATAAAGAGTGTTGTATTTGAAAAGACACACAAATATTTATTTAATATTTAGCATTATTAGTAATTTTTTGAGCTACTGTACAAGAAAATAAGTTTTTTTGTATAAAACGAATTAACCGGTATAGAGAGGAGAAATACTATGAAGAAGGAAAAAATTGTAACATGGATAATGGTTGTACTGTTGACTTTTTATCAAATAGGAATACAGA
>ENA-ORPH01000715-ORPH01000715.1-human-gut-metagenome-genome-assembly--contig:-NODE-715-length-35384-cov-3.620538_pt1 | contig 35384 bp, 37 predicted proteins | sample MGYA00242142_ERZ509074 | MGnify/ENA primary metagenome ERZ509074 (study PRJEB26280, sample SAMEA2338724) | human gut metagenome | biome: human gut; feature: human-associated habitat; material: faeces...
CGATGCCTCCGCAACAGCAGACGGTGCCTCCGCCGATGCCACCGATGCCTCCGCAACAGCAGACGGTGCCTCCGCCGATGCCCCCGATGCCTCCGCAACAGCAGACGGTAACTCCGCCGAGGACAGAAACAAATACCGTCACGCCTCACCCCGGAACAGTTCAAGAAAAACCGCAGACAAATTTATCTGAAGAAAAATACAGTAAAGCGGCCGAAGCTTTGATTGAGCAAAGGACGCAATGGGCATATCAAGCAGCCAATCCGATTGGAATGCCTACGGAACAACAGAGCGCCGCGATCAAACGACAGAAAGAATTTGATATACAAATAGCTAAGTCCGTTACAAAAGCCATGGAAGAAAAGGGAGCCGCCTTGTTTGCCAGCGGAGATGCCCGCAAAGTGGAATCCATTTTGAAAGAGCAGGCTTTGAAAGACGGACTGTTGGTTAAAAAGGACGGCGAACCGGCTCGCTTTAGCGACGGCAGCGTTTATATGGAAAACAACGGCAATCTATTCGAAATGGCAGTGAACATCGCCAAGCAACGGATGGATATGGAAATGTCGAAAGTTGCTCCTGAAAAGCAACATGACGTCGAACAGATAAAGAATAATTTTTATACCGCAGGAAGCGCCTCTAAACAGGCGGCTTTTGCCATGTCTGCGGCAGATAAATTATCAGCTCAATCTCAACAGCAACAAAAGACGACACCGCCGTCAATGATGGCACAATTGCAATCAAAGACGCTACAGTCTGCTCCGCCGATGCAATCGACATCGCAATACAGAGGGTCGACATTAATGAAAGAGTTGTACAAAATAGAAGCCGAAACAAAAATGAAGACAGCGGTTTTAAATCGGGCAAGCAATACAGCTGGTCGATAAGAAATTTTACAGATAAAAAAGAGCCCTTCGGGGTTCTTTTTAATTACACACAAAACGGTGAAAAGCAACGCGACGCAACAGTCCGGTGCAAACCTTGCAAAAGATTGCTACGGGCTGACGTCCTCGCAGTTGCGATAATATAAACCAATTACAGACTTTTAAAATCAGCTTACTTCACCAATCCGTGTTTTTTCTTGCCGACGGATAACTTGATCTGCCCGTCCTTCATATCCGCGGCGGTCAAAACGACATTTTCGCCGCAAACAACGGCGTCATTGATTTTAACCCCGTTCTGCGCGATCAAACGTTTTGCTTCGCCTTTACTGGCCGTCAGTTTTAACTGAACCAAAGCTTCGGTCAGCGGCAGATTGTCAACAAAACCAATAACGGGCAGATCACCGCCGGCCGCGCCTTCCTCAAACGTTTTGCGTGCCGTTTCCGCGGCGGCGGCGGCGGCTTCTTCTCCGCGGCACAGTTTTGTTGCCTCAAAAGCCAGAATTTTTTTGGCTTCGTTAATTTCCTTATCCCGCAAAGCCTCCAGCCGGCGGACTTCGTCCATCGGCAGATCCGTATAAATTCGCAGGCATTTGCCGACTTCGGCGTCGCCGATGTTGCGGAAATATTGATAGTAATCGTAAGCGGACAGCTTTTCGTCATTAATCCAAACGGCATTGCCTTCGGACTTGCCCATTTTTTTGCCCGAAGAATCCGTTAAAATCGGACTGGTAAAGCCGAACAGCTCCACGTCCAGCTTACGCCGCCCCAGTTCCGTTCCCGACGTAATGTTGCCCCACTGATCCGATCCGGCGATCTGCGCGCGGCAGCCGAATTTTTCATACAGGCGGCAAAAATCATACCCCTGCAGCAGCTGATAATTAAATTCCAGAAACGTCATCTGCTGTTCGCGTTCCAGACGCATTTTCACGCTTTCCATCGTCAGCATGCGGTTGACGGAATAATACGTTCCGACGTCACGCAGAAAATCCAGATAATTAATATCCTTAAACCACTCATAATTATCCACGATTTCCGCGCCGGACGGCGTATCGTCAAAACGGATAAATTTTGCATAAGAATTTTTCAGCCCCGCAATATTATGCGCGATTGTTTCGGGAGTCATAAAGGGACGCAGTTTATCTTTGCCGGACGGGTCGCCGATGCGCGCCGTAGCGCCGCCGACCAGCATTACCGGCTTGTTTCCCAGTTTTTGGAACCAGCGCATCATCATGACCGGCACCAGATGCCCGACGTGCAAACTGTCTGCCGTCGGATCGGACCCCAAATACCCTACTGCCGGCCGGTTTGACTTTTCACATTCATACAGATAAGCGTCAAAGCCTTCTTCGTTCGTGCATTGATTATAAAAACCGCGTTCGGCCAGAATACGCAGAAATTCCGATCTAAATTGTGTCATCAAAAAACGCCCCGTTTGGATTTTATTAAACTATTGCGGCTATAATATTTAGCAGTAAAAACAAATGAACTCAACAGCAAAGAAGGGGAAATATGGAAGTCATCAAGCCCTTGACGGCCCTGGGACTTATGAGCGGGACCTCCATGGACGGCGTGGACGCGGCTTTACTGGTTACCGACGGCGTGGACATTTTTGAATATGGCAAGGCGTTAAACCGGCCTTATGACATGGACATGCGCGCGGATTTGCGTTCCGTAACGGGACGCGGCGCCGGCAAAGACAGTAAAAAAATCAAAGACGTCGAACGCAAAATGACTCTGTTTCATGCGGAAGTCGTTTCCGAACTGCTGGATTCGGCCGGGTTAAGGGCGGAAGACGTTGACGTTATCGGTTTTCACGGGCATACGGTCTACCATAATCCCGCAGAAAAAATTTCCGTTCAGATCGGCGACGGTGATTTGCTGGCGGAACAGACCAGGATCCCCGTCGTCAACCGTTTCCGCAATTCCGACATTGCCAACGGCGGTCAGGGCGGCCCGATGATGGCGTCGTATCACGCAGCTTTGGCGCGCGATTTGGAAAAGCCGCTGGTCGTTTTAAATATCGGCGGCGTGGCAAAACTGACCTGGATCGGGGAAAACGGCGAACTGGTCGCTTTTGACACCGGCCCCGGCAACGCGCTGATCGACGATTGGATGATGAAAAAACATGGCACCAACATGGACTTTGACGGCAATATGGCGGCTGTCGGAAAAGTAAATGAAAAAATCGTTTCTTTGATGATGAAAAGCCCTTATTTCAAGAAAAAACCGCCCAAGTCTTTGGATCGCGACGAATTTTCCCTGAAAATTTCGGAACATCTGGAAGGCGAAAGCGTTGCCGACGGCGCCGCGACGTTAACGGCTTTTACGGCGCAGGCGGCCGCGGCGGCGGCAAAGGATTTTCTGCCCAAACCGGCCAGACAGTGGATTGTCTGCGGCGGCGGCGCCCATAACCCAACTCTGGTCCGCATGCTGCGCCAAAGAATTGACGCTCCGATTTCGGCGGCGCGCGAAGTCAACTGGAACGGCGATTTTCTGGAGGCGCAGGGATTTGCTTTTCTGGCCGTTCGGTCTTTGTTCGGATTGCCGCTGTCTTTTCCGACGACGACAGGCGTTCCGCATTCGATGTGCGGGGGCATGCTGCACGGCGTTCCTGATCTGTTGAAAGAAAAAAAGAACAGATAGTTTTTTTCTTCATTAAAAAACATATAGTATTGACCCCTTCAAAAAAAGGGAATAAACCTCTCTTGCTTTTAGGAATTTTCCTTTAACGAAAGGACGAAGACGATGATTGACGAAGAAGATTACGGCAAAATTATCGAAGCGCACGCGCATATCGGAACATGGAGCGCCGACAACGCTGATTTTACCGAAGAAACGCTGAACGCTGTTTTTGACGAACCGTTTACGGTGTCGATCAATGGTGAAGAAGAAGAAAACGAGGTCGTTTACGTTCTGGTTTCCAATATGAGCGGAATCGACCAGCTGCCCGACGGTTCGCCGAAAATCGACGAAATCGAAGCAAATACGGAAATGCTGGACATTGCCGCCGAAAACCCCAAGCTGAAAACCCTGATCGTCGGCCAGCCCGGCTATGGCGACGCCGGCAATCTGGCAGATTTGATCGAAGAACGCGGTGATGAAATTTACGGTATCAAGCTGCACCCCAACACATTGACGCTGAACGCGAACGACCCGCAGTACGAACCGTATCTGGCTGTCGCGCAGGAATATGACCTGCCGGTTTTGTTTCATTCTCAGGATAACTATTCCGATCCGTTGTATATTTACGAAACGGCGCGCAAATTTCCGGAAGTCCCCGTTATTATGGCTCATCTGGGCATGGGCGGTGACGACAATCACTGGTATACGTTCGGTATTTTGCAAACGGCGTTAAAGTCGGAAACGGCGAATTTATATGCCGATATTTCATGGCTGTCGCCTGAAATGATCGTTGCAATCCTGCAGCGCGCCGACGAAGAAACAATTTATCATCTGATGTTCGGCACGGACATTCCGTTGGGGCCGTATTCCGACCCGTCAGTTTATCCCGCCCGCATCAGCGAAGTCAAATCGGCGATAGCCGCCGCCTTTGATGAAGAAGAAGCGCAGGAACTGATCCACAGGCTGTTTTATCAAAACGCCTATGACCTTTTCTTTGCCGGCCGGGAAGAATAAAGCGTCAGAAACAAAATCCCTTAAAACTTTTTTTTAAGGGATTTTTTTTATTTTGCGCGCATGTTTTATCAAAATAAACCGTTAAACAGTATATAGGCTTTACGGAAAGAAAACCAATGACTGCGAACGATCAGACAGATGAACAGCTTATGTATTCTATAGCCCGATCAGACGCAGCGGCGTTTCAAACGTTGTTAAACCGTTATACTCAGCGTGTTTTCAGTTTAGCCTGGCGTCTTTGCGCCGACAAGACAGAGGCGGAAGACTTAACGCAGGAGGTCTTTTTCAAAGTATGGCGCAATGCCGGCGCATGGCAACCGCAGGCAAAACTGGAAACATGGCTGTACCGGATTTTGTACAATCTGTTTATCGACGGCCGCCGCCGTATAAAAATACAGCCGGAGCTGTTATCCGACGACATCCGTTCCGACGGCGACACACCGGAACAATCGCTGGTAAAAAAGCGGACGGAACAGGAAATCGCAGCAGCGCTGAATTCCCTGTCCGACCGCCAGAAAGAAGCTTTGATCCTGTGTTATTATCAGGGATTAAAAGCCAAAGAAGCCGCAGAAATTCTGTCTGTTTCGCAGGGCGCTTTGGAATCTCTGCTGTTCCGCGCCAGACAAACGTTGAAAGAAAAGCTTAAAATAAAGGGAGAATCCGATGAACTTTAATTCTTTTAAAAAAATGGTTCAAACTTTCGGATCCTGCCGCGACAGGTGGGAAACGGACGATATTGACTCTGCCGCCGCCTGGACCGAATCCGCCGAAGGCGCCGGCGTAATCCGCGCGGAACGGCTGCTGGACGACAAGCTGGATCTGATTTGTCCGCCGGTCTGCAGCCACTTGGCCGACCGTCTGTACGCAACGATCGTGAATGAAAAAACACAACGGCAGATCTTTTTGCTTCTGCGTTATTCGACATGGCTTTCCTTGCTGTTTATAATCAGCGGGTTCTGCCTGGGGTGGTATCAGACGCATCAAGATTACGTGAATACACAAAGTTATTTTGATACAATGTTTGACATCAGTTACTGACAACACATGATTCAGGAGAAAAGAGCATGAATAAAAAATTACTGGTCATTCTGGGAATTTCGCTGGCAGTCAACTTTATTTTGATCGGCTTTGAAACCGCGAAAATAATCTATCAGCCTGCTTTTCCCGACATTCCGCCCGAACGCCCGCAATTTATTCGTCCCGATGATTTCAGACCCGGCGGACCGGATTTTCCGGATAAAAAATTGATGCGCGAAGCTTTTAAAAACGCGGTTAAAAATCATCATCAGGAAATGAAAGATGCCCTGCGGGAAGTCAAAGAAACATTAAAAACCGAACCGTTTGACACGGAAAAGTTCAAAGCCGCCGTCCAAAAAGCAACGGCTGTGCGCAGTACGATTGATACGGCCGTTCAGGAAAACATGACAGACATGCTGTCAAAAATGACGCCGGAGGAACGCCGACGCTTTGCAGATCACTTTTCACAAAAAGGACGTCCTGATTTTCAGCGCCGCCAAAAACGACCTGACCGTTTTGCCCCCGGACATCATCGGCCTGCGCACCGCAGAAATGATTTTCGTCCCAACAAAGGCGGAATTCCGTTTGTACCGCCCTGCGCACGGGAAAACATTCCGTGTACCGTTCCGTGCTGCGGCGCCGCGGTGCGGCATCGCCCGTGCGTCCGAGAATTTAACCGGCATAACGGTCCGTGCCTGCCATGTGAACGGACGGAAAAAAATATTAACGGCAGACCTGAAAAGGTTAAAAAAGACGCCGCGGGAAAAGTGCGTGAAATGAAACGCCTTCAACCGGCAAAAATTCAGCCGGCCGAATAAGCCGCGCCGACAGGCATGCTTCCATAAAACAACGTTTCCCTCCTCTACTCATGATCGTTTTTGGAAAGCATGCCGATTTTTTTAATCAGATTTGCGCACGACGCCCCTTTTTGCGATTCCGGGAAAAAACAAAACAACTTTTACGCGTTTCGTTTTTAAAAACTGAATCATAAGGTTTATTTTACCATTTGTTCTTTATTCGTTCTTTTTTCGTCTGAATTTTTTTTGCGACTCGTTGATTTTTATCAAGATTCAAAAAACCCTTATTTTGCAAGGGCTCCGAGTCGTTTCGAGTCGTCGGCGGAGTCGTTTCTGCAACTTTTTTTATAACAAATATCATTTTTTACTGGATTTGCAGATTCCCCCCTATATATAGTGAAAAAAGTCATTTTTTACATTAAGGATTCCATTATGGGAACAACCCCTGCAAACAATAAAGTGATCCCTCTTGTGCTGGACGAATCGCTTTATCAACTGATTGAAACACAAGCACATTTGGCCGGAGAAACCCTGGAAAGCTTTATTCTGAACAGACTGCACGATTCTATTGAAGCCTGGACGGATTATTGTTCTGCCGTTTCCATGCTGAATAACGAAGAACAGGAACATTTTCATTTGCGCGTCGTTGATTAACGGCGTTTGTTTTTCATTAAAAATCCCCGCCCGACGGGGATTTTTTTATATCCGCCGACGCCTTTGTTTCAGAGCGTTTATAATGATTTGCCCGCTGAACAAAAACACACCGGAATGATTTTTTCTTGACACCTGTTTTTTTGCGTGACATAAAAAGTTTGACTCATAAAACTTTTTTTTACGGAATAGAAAAATGACGCAAATTGACACATGGGCAAAAATTCAGAATGAAGAAGACGTTATGAACGATCATCATGCTCCGTTTTGGCGTGCAATGATCCGGCAAATGACAGAATCTGATATTCATAACAGCTCTATTCTGGATTTCGGCTGCAATCAAGGCGGTTTTTTACGAACTCTGTTCAGAATTAAACCGTTTAAAAAAGGGCTCGGCGTCGATTTGGCGGTTAAGTCTTTGGAAACAGCAAAAAACCTGAAAGGTAATATGCCTTTGCAATATGAAACGCCGGATATTCTGGAAAAAATGGACGCACAATTCAACATCGCGTTCAGTCATGACGTCATTTACCTGTTGCCCGATCTGGAAGAACACGCCGCCACGATCAGCCGGGTTTTAAAAACGAACGGCGTTTATTATGCGGCGACCGGTTGTTATGCCGAAATGCCGTTGTGGCCCATATGGAAAAAAGAAGTTGAAAGCTATTCAAACGTCCCTTTGCCGGATTATTCAATTAACGACTTTGCCAAAGCGTTTTGGAATGCCGGTTTTGACGTCGCCATTCAAAAATGTATTCCGGAAGGTTTTATCACCTGTTGGGAAGGACGGGAAACTTATTTCCCGCAAGTCACTGATTTCCTGAAATACTACGACTACAAAATTATTTTCCGTTTTTCAAAAAAGGACTGACGGCCATGAATTTTCCAGAAGGACAAGAAGTTCCCCATATTCCCGACAATACGCAACCCTGCCGGCAATCTGCGGAATATATGGAAAAACTGGCAAAGAAAAAAGAGGCGGAAAATGATCAAAACGCCTGAACTGAAAAACTGGAAATATTATCTCAGCAATCCTGACAGAAAACCGGCCTGCCTGGTATTAATGCTGCACGGCTGCGGCGGAAACGCGGACGATATTTTAAGCTTTGCCTCTCTTTTACAAAAAAACACGGGCAATCAAAGCTTTGTTGCCGTCGCGCCGGACGCCTTCCTGCCTTCGGTTGAAAAAGCAAACGGCTACCAATGGTTTGATATTGAAAACAACTATGCGAAAACTCTGTTTGCTTCTCCGTACGACCGACTGTCAGAAAATGAAAAAAAAATGTTTACAAATATGGCGGACGGAGAACAAGGCATTAAAAGCGCGTCAAAAACACTGAACGCTTTTTTGGACTTCTGTCAGAAAAAATTCGACCTGGACGATTCACGAACGGTTATATTCGGTTATTCTCAAGGAGCCATGCAGGCGCTGGATATGAGCATCACGCGCGCAACGCCGGTACGCAAAGTCATTGCCCTTTCAGGCAGCTTGATCCCGCCGAATAAAGAACAAATCAAAAAACGTATTGTTTCCCGGCCGGACATTCTGTTGCTTCACGGAACAAAAGATAACGTCATTAACTTTAATGCCGCACGACAAACGGAAAGTATCCTGAAAGAAAGCGGATTTAACGTTCGGTTATGCGCACAAAACGGCATGGGACACGGACGCGGCGAAGAATCGGCTGTTTTTTGGGCAAAAGCCGCCTGGCATACGGCAACGCCGGTAAAACAACAAATTCCGGCGCCGGTTAACAGATTTTTCAAAGAAAGAACCGGACGATGAGTATACAACTGGATTGGTCACCGTATACAAAAACGACAAAGACCGGCATAACCTTTGTCGAGGAACGCGAAAAAGCCCGTTTAAACAATATCGCCGCGCAAATGCGGCTGAATGTCATGAAAACAATGATAAACGCTGATTACGGACACCCGGCGTCCTGTCTGGGTTTATGCGACTTATTCACGGCGTTGTATTTCGGCGGACTGATGAAATATTCTCCTTCAAACCCGTTTTGGCCTGATCGTGACCGTCTTGTCGTTTCCTGCGGCCATATTTCCGCTCTGATGTACACGGCACTGTCCATGGCCGGATATTTTCCCGCCGGACGTCTGGACGGATATGCGCGCGCCGGCGGACTGCCCGGCCACCCGCATCGCAGCGTCGGCGAAGGAATTGAAAATTCCTCCGGTTCCCTGGGACAGGGATACGGCGTCGGAACAGGTATGGCTCTAGCTTTAAAGAAAACGGGGCAACACGTGTTTTTGATTACGTCCGACGGTGAACAACAGGAAGGGCAAATATGGGAAGCCTGCCAAGTGGCCGTCAAATACCGTCTAACCAATCTGACCGTTTTTATTGACGAAAACGGTATTCAAAATTCCGGAAGAACGGCAGACGTCATGCCTTCGGGCGATCTGGCAAAAAAATATGCCGCCTTCGGTTTCAGGACAATAACGCTTCACCCCCTTACAGCATTTGACATCGTTCAAGCGGTCCGGAGCAGCCGAGCTGACAGACCGGTGGCCGTCATTTTAAAAACGGTTCCCGGAAAAGGCGTTTCCTTTATGGAAAACAACCCGGATTGGCATGATGACATTCCGTCGGGCGATTTGAAAAAACAAGCATTGGAAGAACTGAACAAACAAAAACAACGCTCAGACGCCTGGCAGAATTTTTTAAACAAAATGGAACTAAGACAATGCCAACGATGATGCAGGTCTTTGCCGAAGAATTACAAAAAGCCGGACGTCAAAATCCGAATATTGTCGCCTTGTCCGCAGACGTCAGCGGTTCGACGGGATTAAAGTTATTTGCGCAGGAGTTTCCCGACAGATACTATGAAATGGGTGTTTGCGAACAAAATATGATCAGCGTCGCGGCCGGGCTGGCGCTGGAAGGAAAAACCGCCGTGACGTCCAGTTACGCCTGCTTCAGTCCGGGTCGCAGCTGGGAACAGATCCGCAATACGGTTTGTCTGGAAAAAGCTGATGTAAAAATTATCGGCGCACATATCGGCGTCGGTTCGGGACGAAACGGCGCGACGCATCAATCCTTTGAAGACATCGCTTTGATGAGCTGTCTGCCGAACATGACGATTTTCGGCCCGGCGACGGAAAGCGAAGTTCGCCTGTGTGCACGAGAAATTTTAAACAATCGCCGCCCGTCTTATCTGCGCCTGTCCGCACGCCTCTGCCCCGAACCGGAAGGATACCGGCCGAATATTCACGGGCTGTCTTTGCTGCGCTCCGGAACCGATTTTGCGATCGTCGGCACGGGCGGTTTGCTGGAAAAGGCCGTATATGCCGCAGAACTGTTTGAACAAAAACAAGAATTGTCCGCCGGCGTTTTCAGTTTGGCCTGTCTGTCTCCTTTGAACAAAAACAGCCTGGCCTCTCTGCGCCGTTTCAAGGCCGTTTTATGTATTGAAGAGCACCAAATCAACGGCGGATTATCGTCTCTGCTGGCGCCTTTATTTGCGGCAGATCTGTCTCTGCCGCCGTTTGAACGCATGGGAGTCAATCGGAAATTCGGCGAGTCCATGGACACACGGGATCTGTATGATTTTCTGGAATTGTCCGAACAGGATATTTTCAACAAACTTAATCAGTTAGCCGCATGAATGAATTACAGGAAAATCTCTATCGTCTGATCACACGCAAAAGCTTTCGCAGGTGGGCTTTGCCTGCCGATGCGCCGGATCGGATCAAAATAGCTGTCAACATTTGCACAGCAGCGAAAAAACCGTTAAATTTTGTATTTGAATTTGGCGGATATAAATTATGGCGCCTGCCTTCCGCGCCGTATCCGGATCAGGCGGAAACCTATATGCTGCATCATTATGCCGCCTATCTTGAACCGATTGCCGAACTGTATGAACCGGGAGTTCATTTGTACTTTGCTTCGGACGACTGTGTTGTCGAACGTATGAATAATATTAAAGCGCAGGCCATGGAAATTTACGCCGAAGCTTTTCGGAAATGTCTGGATCAAATTAAACCGGAACTGCCCGAAAATTTAAAAATGTCTTATATCCGTTTGGCAGAGCTTTATCCGTCGCGCCGGGAATTGGAAGACGAATTGAAAATCACTTTTGCCGATAATATGAAAAAATTTGAAACATGGGCAGCCGAAAAAAAAGAACGTATGATCGGTCGGGCTGTTTTAAACTTTTGCAAATCGGGACCTTTGGCCGCACAAGACCTGTCCGGAATAACACAGGCGGAATACGACCGCCGCCTGATTGAAGGAGCCGTTTATCACGATGCGTTTGAAGACTGTTCCAGACGTCGCGAATTTGTTTTGGGGAAGGACAAGATTTTGTTGTTCTGCACACCAATTCCGCAGGCCGTTGCCATCGGAACGACAAAAGCTTCCGTTACAAAATTCTGGACGGGCGTCGGTGTGTTTGAAAACGGACTGGAAAAAGTTTTATCCCCTTCCGCCTGGATTAAAAGACAGGAAATAAACAAATGAAAAAAATTATTTCGGCTCCCGCACGTCCCGCAGCGCATTACAACAACGCCATAACTGCCGGCGGAAAGCTGCTGTTTATCGCAACCCAACCTTCCATTGACTGGGAAACGGGGAAATTTTTGGACGGTGATATCTTTTTTCAAACGCGCCGGGCGCTGGAAAATGTTGTTTATTTTTTAAACAAAGAAAACGCAACGCTGGACAACGTTGTTAAAATCGGAATTTTTCTGGCAGACATTAATGATTTTGACGCAATGAACCAAGTTTATAATACTTTTTTTCAGAATCCCGCGACAGCTCCCGTGCGTTTTACTTTGCAAACTCCTTTTCCGGATAAGCGGATCAAAGTTGAATTTGAAGCTATTGCCGTTTTATCTTAAAAAAATAAAAAAAAACGCTTGACTTAAAGCCAGCTTTAAGAATTAGCCTGACTGCAATTCACCTGATTTAACCAAAAACAAAGGAGAAAATTATGCAGTATCTGGATCATATTAATTCGCCTTCGGATTTAAAAAAGCTGTCGGTTGACGAATTGCCCGCGCTGGCGGACGAAGTCCGCGGAATTTTGTTGCAGAAAATCAGCAATGCCGGCGGCCATATCGGCCCTAATCTGGCGATGGTTGAAACGACCGTTGCTCTGCATTACGTTTTCAATTCTCCGGTTGATAAAATTGTTTTTGACGTATCGCATCAATCCTATCCCCATAAAATCCTGACCGGCCGCAGACAAGCCTTTACGGATCCGGCACACTATCATGACGTCAACGGCTATACAAACCCCGCGGAAAGCGAACACGACTTTTTTACGGTCGGACATACGTCCACATCGGTCAGTCTGGCCTGCGGTCTGGCCAAAGCGCGCGATTTAACGGGCGGCCGTGAAAATATCATTGCCGTTATCGGCGACGGATCTTTAAGCGGCGGAGAAGCCTATGAAGGGTTAAACAACGCCGTTGAAGGTCAAACCAATATGATTGTCGTCGTGAACGACAATGAAATGTCGATTGCGGAAAATCACGGCGGCCTGTATCAGAATTTAAAGCTGCTGCGCGACACGGACGGCAAAGCGGAAAACAACTTTTTCAAAGCAATCGGTTTTGATTATATATACGTGAAAAACGGCCACGATCTGCGCGAACTGGTAACGGCCTTTCAGTCGATCAAAGATACGCCCCGCCCCGTTGTCGTCCATATTCACACGATCAAAGGCAAAGGCTTTGCCCCGGCGGAAGAACACAAAGAAATGTACCATGCCGGCGGCCCGTTCGATTTAAAAACCGGCGCCTGGAAATATGCGCCGGCAGCGGAAAATTACTGCAAAATCACGGCAGATTATCTGCGCCCGAAAATGCGCGAAGACAAATCCATTGCCGTAATCACTTCCGGCACGCCTGTCATTACCGGTTTTTCGCCCGAAGAACGCGTCGCTTTGGGTAAACAGTTTATTGACGTCGGCATTGCCGAAGAACACGCCGTCGCCTTGGCTTCCGGTATGGCCAGAAATGGCGCGAAACCTGTTTATTTCGTGTTCAGTTCCTTTATTCAGCGGACTTATGACCAGCTGTCGCAGGATTTATGCCTGAATAACAATCCCGCCGTTATTCTGGTCTTTTCCGCCAGTCTGGACGGATTTAACGACGCAACGCATCTGGGGCGGTTTGATATTCCGATGATTTCCAACATTCCCAATCTGGTTTATCTGGCGCCGACCTGCCGGGAAGAATATCTGGCCATGCTGGAATGGGGATTAAATCAAAAGGATCACCCTGTCGCCATTCGTGTGCCGGGCGGTTTCGGGTGCGAAGAACTGTGGTCATGCGGTCACGCGGTAACGGCTGACTTTTCCGCATTGAACACTTTTAAAACCGATATAAAAGGTCAAGACGTTGCTATTTTGGCTTTGGGCGCTTTTTACCGCCTGGGCAAAGAAGTCGTTGACGAACTGGCTAAAAACGATATTCACGCGACCCTGATCAATCCGCGTTTTATTACGGGATTGGACGAAGCGGCTTTAAACGGTTTAAAGGAAAACCACACACTGGTTGTTACGCTGGAAGACGGACAGATCGAAGGCGGCTTCGGCGAAAAAGTCGATCGTTTTTATGCTGATTCGGCAATGAAAGTCCTGAACTACGGCGGGAAAAAAGAATTTACCGACCGGTTAAGCGCCGATGAAATCAAAGCGCGCTATCATTTAACGCCGCGGCAGATTGCCGACGAAATAACGGCTGCTTTATAAAAAACTAAAATCCCCGGAACATTTATTCCGGGGATTTTTTATAGCTGCTCACACAATATTTTTAAAAAACAAAATATTTCTGCCCGTTTGGCCATTGACATTTTTTCAAACTGCAACTGTTCGGAAAATTCCCAGATATCTTCTAAAATACGGCGTTTTTGGTAAAACAACAGACAGGCTTGGTTAACGTGGGCATTTTGACGAAGCATCAGATACTGTTTAAAAAAAACATCTTTCCACGGCTGAGAATACACGCAAAACAAATCGGCTTCCGGCGGCGCAAATTTTAACCCTTCCCAGTCAATAACAACAAAATCGTCTTTTGTCGTAATAAGATTACCGGCATGTATATCTGTATGGCATAATACCTTTTCACAGCCGCTTTTGCGCAGTTGTTCTGCCTGCCGTTCCAAAAAATCAATCGTTTTTTCAATTTGCGGCATATACGGCGAAATAAACGTCCATAAATCCGAAACAGACCGGCCGCGCAGCAAATCAAGCAGTGAAGAACAAAAATCCGTTTCAAAATTTTCTGACGGTGCTTTTGCCTGCCAGAAATCCGTAACAGAATAATCATGCAATCGCGCAATGACATCAGCTAATCCAGAAACCCGCTTTACATTAAAATCTCTTTGCCCCGCACGCCGGCCGGCAGCATATTCAAATAATAGATATACTGCATCGTCCGTTTCCAACCAAAACCGTCCGTCAGCTATTTTTACGGGACGCGATATTTTCCCAGCCAACAACGGGTCAGTGTTTAATTGTTTCAAAACCGGCATATAAAAATCAACCGGAGCAATCAATTTTTGAAACACCGCGCGGGATTTCCGATACTCTTTGACTAACAAACGGCACACGGATGTTTCTGCAACAAAGGCCGCGGCAGACCACCCGCCCTTGATTTTTCGGACAGACAAAACATCAAATCCGCACCGGGTTTTTAATAATTTCCGGATATTCTCCGCGTGCATCATTCCTCTTCCTTGCGCCGCACATAACGCAAAATAGCAACACCGTCCTGAACCGTACATTCGGTTAAACACAGACGGATAAAGGGATATTCGTCAAAAAACAATTTGCGTCCTTTGCCCAAAATTACGGGAATAATGCCGATAATATATTCGTCAATCAGTCCGGATTTAATAAAGTCGCGCGCCAAACGCGCCCCGCCGAACAGCCAGATATTCTTTCCCCGTTCTGATTTCAGCTTGGCAATCGTCTGTACAATATCATCGCAGACAAAGCGGACATTTCCCTGAACGCCATACGTTTGCGATGAAGCGATTAAAAACTGTTTTTCCTGATAGTTTTCAATATGTTCTATTCCGCAATCGTCAAACGATTTTTTTCCCATAACGATAACGTCGCATTCCTGTGAAAACCTTGAAAAATCAAATTGCCGCGGCGTATCCGCCCGATCATCGCTCTGCCCGCAAATCCAGTCGAAACCGCCGTTTTGATCGGCTATACACCCGTCAAGACTGACAGCCAGATTAAGAATAACTTTACGCGCCTTGATTTCCCTGTTTATTGTTGTCATCAGTTGTTTTTGACTTTACCATACAGAGTGATTTTTAAAAATATTTTTCGTATAATCATGACATTTACGCTACCCCCTTTAAACATACGAAATCCGCCGCCGGCGGATCTGCAAAAACTCTGTGCCGAAAACACGGAAGACCGTCTTGAAATTTCAGACAGACAAATTTCCGCCCAGTCTTTTGCCGCTGCTGATTTTTCCGGAGCGGACTTCCATTCCGTCCTGTTTCACAAATGCCAGTTCAAAGACTGCCTTTTACCGTCGTGCTCTTTTGTCAAAACCGTTTTTCAAGCCTGCCGTTTCGACAACTGCGCAATGGAAGGGCTTTATCTGAAAAACTGCCTGATCGAAGACTGCAAAATAACCGGCTGCAAACTGCCGAATTCATCGTTAAAAGAAGTCCGCTGCAAACAATCCGCTTTTCAATACTGCAACTTCAACGAAAGCAAATTCGACAAAGTTATTCTGGATCAATCCAAAATGACCGCCTGTGAAATCAGTTCATGCAAAATCAGCTCTTTTCTTTTAGAGACAGCCGACTTGTCGGGCAGCAATTTTTTTAAAACTTTTTTAAAAGGCGTCGATCTGACAAATGCCGATATCGGAGCCATAGAAATATCCCGCGACCTTTCCGAACTGCGCGGAGCGACAATTAACACACGGCAAGCCGCGCAGCTGATACGACATTTTGGCATACAGGTGGCTGTCTTTTAAAAAAATCACTTTATGACCGTGTGTCTTATTCATATAATACATGATCAAAAAAAGTTGAGGTTTAAAATGACACACATACTGACACATGTACACCTTTACTATATTGATATGTGGCCGGAAATAAAAGAAAAGCTGGCAAATATAACTGTCAGCTATGATCTGTTTGTGACATTGAATAATAGAAACGAGCGACTGCAGCAGGATATTTTAAATTTTAAAAATGATGCGGTTATTCAGATCGTTGACAATCGCGGATTTGATGTAGGTCCATTTATTAAACTTCTGAATTCCGTTGATCTGGATCAATACGATTATATTATCAAATTACATACGAAACGTAATATGCCCGAAGGTTTTTCCCTGCAGGGATACGACATGTCATTCGGGAAACACCGCAAATATCTGATGAAATTTTTAGAATCACAAAACACTTTTAATCGCTGCCTGAACGCATTTGATTCAGACAAAATTCTGGGTATGATCGGAGATTTTCATATAATCTGCAGAAAAGATAAATCCGGCCGTTGTGTTGTCAAAAAAGGACAGGAATTGCTAAAAGCTGCCGGATTTCCAGAACAGGAATATCCTTTTATTTTAGGAACGATGTTTATGGTTCGGGCAGCATTATTCAAACCTGTTCTGCGGTTAAAACTGGATTTTAACGATTTTACGCCGTCTATCCGCGGGCATGACATTTTGCCCTACGGACTGGAAGCTTTTTTTGGATTTGTCATACACGCACAAAGATATGAAATCAAAGATGTTATGACGCCTCGATATGCTCAAATCTGCGCGCGCTTTTTTGCATTGCTCAGCCGCCTTGTGTATAGAAAAAAAGTTACAGTTGACGGACATGTAACCATTAAACTCTTTAAGATTCCCGTCTTTGTCCGCAGAAATCCCCCCCCCCCCTCACACACATTAGGAAACATCAATGGAAAATATCTTCTTTCACAGATACTTGCCGGTCTGCGAATCAGACGAAGTTTCTTAGAAAAATCTTTTCAGACTTTTTCGTCGGGTTTGCTTATTTTACGGTAAACATATACGGATATGGGCACACCCAGCAGCATACCCCACATGCCGATCATGCTGTGCGCGATGTATAAGATAATCAACGTCATGACGGGATTGATATGCATGACGGAAGAAACAATCCGCGGGTTCAGCACATAGGCTTCAAGAATATGTATGGCGCAAATCATCAACAAAGCCCACACTCCCAGCTGCATGCCGCCGCTGTTAATTGCCATCAATACGATCGGCACGGACGAAATCCACATGCCTAACACAGGAATCAACCCGCACATAAACACAATCGTACATAACAGGACAATCGCCTTAATTCCCAAAAAATACAGTCCGAAGGCCGTCAGTATGGTATTAATCGCGGAAATCAACAGCTGCGCGCGAAAGTTTTCCCCGACAACTTTTGCAAACAAAATAATGCTGTCCGCCGTTTCCCGATAAGATTCGGCCAGCCGCGTAAAACGCAGGCGGCGCACCCCCCGAGACAGTTCGGGCAAATCAAACATAATCAAAAAACTGAACAACATCGCCAGAAAAAACCAGCCGAAATAATGCAGCCCTTTTTCCAGCATGCCGCGGACAATATTCCACGCGCTGACAACTACCGTTTCAGGCAGCAAAGCTTCTTTAATCTGCGGCAGCAACGGCGCAATGACTTCATTGCGTTCCAAATTAGTATTCAGCCAGCTTTTCACCGAACTGATGCTTTCGGGCAGCTGTTCCGTAAAATTGATTGTTTCGGATAAAATCCTGGGCGGGACGTACACCAGAAAAGCAATAACTCCCATTAAAAACGACAAATAAATGCTGATTACAATCGTTCTTCTGTTAAACCGGTACTTTCTGCGCAGCCGGTGCATAATATCCGATACGATAAAGCACATGATAAAAGTAATAAAAACCAGGCCGAACAGATTCCTGAACAGATATAACAACCCTACAAAAACAGCCCAGATAAAATATACTCTGTTGACCCGGATAAATTCAGAAATATTAAATGTCATATTCTTTCCCGTAACGTAATCATTCCGAACAGGCGCCGAAAAAAACAGCCGCCCCGCGTCCGGTCGGCGACACATCTGTTACCGACACACACACTAAAAAATAATAAGATAAAAAATAATTTATTTTCAAGAAAACAAAATGACATCGACAGCAGCCGGATTAAAAAAGCAAAAAAATTCCGGTTCTTTGATAATTGATTTCCAAAATAGATCTGAAGTGTCTTCGCCACTTTTTAAAGCCGATTCAGTCATACTCAGTACTCAGCCGTATACTTTTTATCAGCCGCCTGTTTTGCGTTTTAATTGATAATTGACGCTGTTTAAAAACAAAACGGCAGAATTAGTATAACACTCGACTCTGAAAATTAAATTTTCCAAGAAAAAAACCTGTTTTAAATTCATAAATGAAAAAGAAAGTCATTATAAAAAAACAGAAAAACTATAAACGGACAATCAAGTTGGTGATTTTGTATCAAAAGTTTGAGAATTTCTATGATAAAAAAAAGAGCCAAGAGGCTCTTTTTATTTTATATATTTATTTATCCAGTTAATAATTAAATCTGCAATCTCAAGATTATTCATATCCTGCATAAACATATGTGTATTGCCTTTAAGCCCTTTATCCGGCAAATGCAACATTTCAGCCTGTCCGCCTTGTTCGTTTATACGGTTGACAAGTCTTTTGCAACCGTCAAATCGTTTTTGCCAGCTGTCATCTCTTCCGGGAAGTTCAACAGAACCTTCAAGATGGTCGCCGTATACAACAAGCAAGGGTATTTTTGAAAGGGTCTTGATTTCGTCATTACTAAATCTTTCAGGTTCACAAGCCCCCTCCATCAAAACCATACCTTTTACATAATCAGGTGCAAGCAGTGCCGTTTCTAAAGGATAATGGCCGGATTGTGAATGCCCGATAAGTACAACTTCTTTTAGTTTTTGTGAAAGCTCTGCCAGTGTTTTATAATTTGGATTAGGAGATGATAGAGATGATGATAAATCTGCAATACTCATCTTTGATAATTCCGATACATAGTCAACAGGGAATTTTGTATCAGGATAAGCAACTCCTTTTTTAGGACCGATTCTAAAATTTATCCATGATGCGTGCAAATCTGCCATCCTGGTTATTTTAGGCTGTTCTGAAGGTTTTATTCTGCCTGCTGCAACATTATTAAATATTGCCTGATTAAATCCCGATCGAGCACGTCCGACCTGGTCAACAAGATAAGTCGGAAAATTTTTTCTTACAAAATATTCAAACCAACCTATACGTCCATCAGGCGTTGTATCATAACATGCTCCGCTTAAACCTGCTCCATGAACAAGAACAACAGGAATATCAGATTTTTTATACGGAAGCATATATTCAACGTACATCTGATTTATGGTAACAGTATCAGCCTCCCTCTGGCTTCCAAGTTCAATAAAATCCTGCGCAACATTTTCTCCGCCGATGTAAAAACTGCCACGCCCGCCAAGAATTAAAGAGGCTTGAGTTTTTTTGCGTAAACAATTGATGCAAAACCTAAAGCAATTATTAAAAGTACTAAAAAATATATTTTACTTGTCATACTTTTTCTCCTGTTATTAACTTTATTACGATCAACTTTTATTTTCAAATTTTGTCTTTATTTCGTCCGAAAAAGATCTATTTTCAACCGTTTTGATTTATACATGACTTGATTGTTAATGTACTCACTGTGCCAATTGCCCGAAATAATCACACCATCTGTAATAATCCAATCCCGAAAAAAACAAGCGCTAAAAAAGCCCTGTATTTATATACAGGGCTTTTTAATGGTGGAGATGAGGAGGATCGAACTCCTGACCTACGCATTGCGAACGCGTCGCTCTCCCAGCTGAGCTACACCCCCACGACGGGAGGTAATATGCCCCTAAACATCATCGTCTGTCAACAAAATTATTCTATTATTTCAAAAAATCATATCAACCGGGCGTTCGTTTCTTTTTTTAAGGCAAAATGCAAAAAACAAAACCGAAAGAAATCACTCTTTCGGTTTCGTTTCTTTACCTGTATTTTATCAGATCTGCTCGCTTTCCAAAACAGCGGAATAAATCGCTTCGGCATTTTCGCTGCCGCGCAACAAAGAACAAACTTTTTCATCACGCAGCAGGCGGGAAACCTTGGCCAAAGCCGTTAAATGATCTCCGCCGGCATTTTCGGGTGTCAACAGCAAAAACATCAAATCGACGGGACGTCCGTCCGGCGCATCAAAAGCCACCGGCGTTGATAATTTGGCAAACAACAAATAAAGCTTGTCCAATTTAACCATTTTCCCGTGCGGAATTGCAACGCCGCCGCCCACGCCGGTTGATCCCAGACGTTCGCGTTCCAGCAACACGTCCAATATGGCGCGATCCTCCAACTGCAGTTGTTCCGCCGCATAGGACGCAATTTCCTGCAAAGCCTGTTTTTTGCTTGTCGCCTTTAAATCAGGAATAATCGATTGAGGCGTCAACAAATCAGAAATTAACATAACCGATCTTCTTAAAGACTTAGTTAGCCTGCGGGTCAACCCAGCCGATATTGCCGTCGGCGCGACGGTAAACCATATTCAGTCCGCCATGGGCAATATTTCTGAACATCAACGCCGGAACATCGGCCAGATCCATGCGCATCACGGCGCCGCTGACGGTGCACAACGGCAGTTCGGACTGCATTTCAGCCACGACGACGGGCGCGGATTCGTCCTGAGGCAAAGAATCTTCTTCCGATTCTTTTTCGGGTTCGATAACGGCAAAGTTAACCGTTTCGGCCGAAGCCTTATGGCTGGTCAGACGTTTTTTATAACGCTGCAGCTGTTTGGCAATACGATCATTAGCGGCGTCAAAAGCGGCATAGGCGTCTGCGTTTGAAGAAGAGCCCTGAATCAAAACGCTGCTCATCGGGTGGGCGGAAATATCCGCTTTGATGAGGTTTCCTTCTTTGGAAAAAGCAACGGAAGCGTTCAAAGGCGTTTCAAAATACTTTTTAACGGTATTTTCGATACGTTCTTCAACATAAGCGCGCAGGCTGGTACCGATGTCGATTTGTTTCCCTGTAATAGCAATTTTCATAGTGCCGTTCTCATTTGTTAAAAGTTAAATCCTGTAGCGGAATTCCACCGCCTGAAACGAAAAAGTACGACCCCGCGCGCCGTAAGTCAAGAAAATGTTGCATGCGGGCGCGAAAATCAGTTTTTCAGACGTTTGTCTCTTTTTCTTTGCGCGGAAGTCGGAATTCCCATAGCTTCCCTGTATTTGGCAACCGTCCGGCGGGCAATATCTATATTTTCCCGTTTCAACAGATAAACCAGCGCTTCGTCCGACAAGACGTTTTCTTTTTTTTCGGCTTCGATTAATTCCCGGATTCGCCGGCGCACGGCCTGAGCCGATACGGTATCGTCGCCGCCGCGGCTTTCCAGTCCCTGTGAAAAAAAGTACTTTAATTCAAACACGCCCCGCGAACAGGCCATGTACTTCTGCGCCGTCACCCGGCTGACGGAGCTTTCATGAATTCCCAAAGCTTCGGCAATATCCTTCAACACCATCGGTTTTAAAGCTTTTTCGCCGTATTTAAAAAAATCCCGTTGCCGGGCGACAATTTCACCGGCGACTTTTAAAATCGTTTCAGCGCGCTGGTTTAAAGCTTTTATCAGCCAGTTGGCAGAAGACAAATGTTGCGTTAAAAATTTTTTGGCCGCCTTGTCTTTTTGCGCCGCAGCCGATATTTCCGCGGCATACGTCCGGTTAATCAAAACGCGCGGCAAAACGGCTTGGTTTAATTCAACGGCGAAATTTCCGGCTTTGTCCCGACGTACCAAAACGTCCGGAATCAAAACGCCCGGCGTTTCCGTTTCAAACACGGCGGCCGGACGCGGATTTAAACGCCGAATTTCGGCAATCATATCCGAAATATCGTCTTCGTCCACACCGCATAATTTTGACAGTTTTTTATATTCCCGGCCGGCAATCAGATTCAGATTGTCCAACATAACGGCCATTGCCGGATCATACCTGTCTTTTTCCTTTAACTGCAAAGCCAGACATTCGCTTAAATTGCGGGCAAATATGCCTGTCGGGGCAAATCCCTGTAAAACGGGCAGCAGCGCATTTAACTTTTCCGGCGGGCAGATATCGTCCGTCGCCGTGGTCAGCCAGCCGTTTTCATCAAGGCGTTCCAACAAAGCAAAAGCAGTTTCGCGGTCGTTTTCGCTGCGCAGCGAAGTATTAATCTGCGAAACCAGAGCGTCATGCAAAGTCTGGCGCGGCGCGGCGCACAAATCAACCGCGGAAACGGAACCGCCGTCTTCCCCTGCCGCTCCGGCTCCCGACCAGGGATCCAAAGAAAAATCAGACATGTCTTCAAACGTTTCGTTTTCTTCTCCGGCCTGTTCGTAAAAACTGTCTTCGGTCGGGACGTCGTTCGTATCCGGCGGCGCTTCTTCCTGTCCCGCGGAATCCAGCAAAGCGGGCGGATCTTCTCGTCCTTCAAATTCGGAAAATTCTCTGTTCTCCGCCGGATCGGCGAATTCCTGTGCTCCTTCACGTTCTAAAAAAGGATTTTTTTCCAGCTCTTCGGCAACGGCGCTTTCCAGTTCCAGAGCAGACATTTGCAGCAGCCGGATTGCCTGCTGCAGGCGGGGCGTCATTGCTAATGTCTGTGTTTGGCGTAAGTCCAGACGAGGCGTCAAGGACATTGTCTATCCCCTCCTCTGCCGGCAACTACAGCGCGAATTTTTCACCCAGATAGACACGGCGCACGTCTTCGTGACGGACGACGTCCTGCGGATCGCCTTCCATTAAAACAACGCCGTCATGTAAAATATAAGCGCGGTCAATAATATCCAATGTTTCGCGCACGTTGTGATCCGTAATCAAAACGCCGATGCCGCGGTGTTTTAAATGCGACACCAGATCTCTGATTTCCCCGACCGATATCGGGTCGATCCCCGCCAGCGGTTCGTCCAGCAGAATAAACGACGGCGAAGAAGCCAAAGCGCGTGCGATTTCAACGCGGCGGCGTTCACCGCCCGACAACGCCAGCGCCGGCGCGCGGCGCAGATGAGCGATCGAAAATTCGTTTAACAGTTCTTCCAGCATTTCTTCGCGCCGGTCCCATCTGGGTTCGACGACTTCCAGAATCGCACGGATATTATTTTCAACGTTCAAACTGCGAAAGATTGACGCTTCCTGCGGCAGATAACCGATTCCCAGCCGCGCGCGGCGGTACATCGGCAAAGACGTTACGTCTATGCCGTCCACCGTAACGGTACCGGAATCCGGCGTAATCAAACCGGTAATGCAATAAAAGGAAGTCGTTTTTCCCGCCCCGTTCGGCCCCAGCAGACCGACGGCTTCGCCGCGGTCAACCTTAAAAGAAACATTGCGCAGAACCGGGCGTTTCTTATAAGCTTTGGACAAACACTTGGCGCGCAGCCCCATATCCGTAGATGCGGCCAAACGCGGCGTATCGTTATTCCCTTTCGTCTGAGGAGCTGAGGAGTTTTTCGTTTGATTCGTGTCCGTCACCACTTTCACTATCCCTTAAAACGGCGGGCGCCTTTGGTTTTTCAACAGCGACAGCTTTCTTTTCATTTTTGCCGTCGGGTACGAAAACGCCGCGTACCTGTCCTTTAGGTTTACCTTTTTCCGACAGCATTTGCAAGCGGCTGACGCCTGTTTTCATATTTATATCGGCTCCCTCGCCGATAATAAAGTTATTCCCCTGAGAAATTTTGACGTTTCCCTGCAGCGTGGCCGTTTCCTTGTCCACCAGATAAACGCCGAAATCCCCCTGCACTTTTTCTTTGTCATTGGTAATCACGACATTGTCTTCGGCTTCAAAACGTTCCACCTGCGTTTTTTCGCCTTCCTTAACGAAATAGGCTTTAACGACGTCGGCTTCAAGACGGCGGGAATCCTTTTGCGCGACAACGTTCTGACGGGCGACCGCCATGTCTTCGTTCTGCCACAATTCCAAAACCCGGGCCGTCATTTGTTCCTGGCCTGCAAACAGCTTAACCGGATTTCCTTTAAGAATAATTACCGATTTTTCAATTTCATACACGGCGGAATCAGAATAAACCGTTTGCTTGGGCGTTGTGATAATAACGTTTCCGAACGCCTTGACCAGATAAACCTCGCTGTCTTTGCCTTCCGGGCCGTCTTTGTAATATGCCGTGATTTTATCGGCGCCCAACGCCGTATCGCCGCGCACGACCAACGCTTTTTTTTCTGCCGTCAGCGTTTTTTTACCGCTGTTCCATTCCAGGCCGCCTTCGGACGTTAAAACGACCTGTTGTTTTTTGGCAGCCGCCGCCCCGTCAAAAGGCAGCAAAGCACTCAGAAAAGCCAGACAACACCATAACCGACACCAGCCGCGCATTTTATTCTTCCCCGTCTTCCGGATAAAAGACCGCCCGCGTCTTTCCCGTCAGCTTGACAACCGTTCCGTTTTGCGTCACCGAAAATCCCTGAGCTCGGGCATAACCGGACGGCGTACGCAAAAAAACGTCCTTTGATCCGAGAATATCCCGATTTTTCATATTTATCAATGCCTGCGTCGTATCGATTTCATCGCCTGTTTCCGTATACAGGTTGACCTGTTTTAACAATTCCATGGTATCGTCCGCCTGAGAATAAATACCGACGGCGGCGTCCAAAGCAAACCACCGGTCGTTTTGCATCAGCAAATCGGCCCTGATCGTATCCAGCTGAACGCGGCGCGTGTCGCCGGGCAGCTCAAAAGCGGTTTGAGCCGTCAGATTAAACGGTTCGCCTTTTTCATCTACGGTAAAAAAACGCGGATTGACCATCGCCTGATCGTCCGGCAGATTCAGCTGGTCGACTTCGGAAGCGATCAGGGAAATATTTTCTTCCTGCTGAGCCTTCATCTGCGGCCATAAAATCACCAGCCCGATCATTACCGCCGCTAAGCTGGGAAACAGCACTTTTAAAGAAATCACCAGCCGGCTGTGGTGACGCATGCGCTTTTTTTGCCGGCGCTGCCATTCGGCCGCCCCTTTTGTCTGGGTTTTGCCCCACTTTACATCGCTGAGATCAACGACTTTGTCTGCCATCAGGCAACTCCGGCACGCAGACAGTCATGCATGTGCAGCAGCCCGATCGGTTTTTTATGATCGTCTAAAACAAACAAACTGGTAATCCCCTTGCCGGTCGTGTTCATAATGCGCAAAGCGTCAATCGCCAGCGTCTGCGCCGTCGTTGTCGTCGGCGTACGCGTCATGACGTCCTGAATGGTTTTTGTCAGCAGATCCGGCGCCATAGCGCGGCGCAAGTCGCCGTCGGTAAACACGCCGCAGAATTCGCCCGCGTCATTAACAACCCCCAGACAACCGAAGCCTTTGCCGCTCATTTCAATCAAAGCGTCCGACATATTGATATCGGGTTTTACCAAAGGCATTTCATCGCCCTTATGCATCAAATCGGCGACGGTCAGCATCATTTTGCCCAGCTTGCCGCCCGGGTGGCGCAGTTTATATTCGTCTTTGGAAAAATTGTGCAGCTGCAAAAGCGCTATCGCCAGCGCGTCGCCCAAAGCCATCATCAGCGTCGTCGACGTCGTCGGCGCCAGACCGAACGGGCAGGCTTCCTGAATCGGAGGCAGGCATAAAACAATGTCCGACTGACGCGCCAAAGTGCTGTCGCGCCGTCCCGTCATACCGATCAGTTTAATGCTGAACCGGCGGCAAAAAGCGATAATGTCGCTTAATTCCGGCGCTTCGCCCGAATTTGACAGCGCAATAACGATATCGTTCGGTTCAATCATACCCAGATCGCCGTGGCTGGCTTCGCCGGGGTGTACAAAATAAGCCGTCGTTCCCAAAGAGGCCAGAGAAGCCGAAATTTTTCTGCCGACATGTCCGCTTTTCCCCATACCGGTAATAATGACACGTCCTTTGGTTGCGTTAATCGTATTAACGGCCTGAACAAAAGAATCGTCCAAACTGTCGGACAGCAGCTTTAAAGCTTCGCTTTCCAGATCCAGAACGTGATGAGCACTTTTTAGTATTTCGGCAGACGTCAGCATAAAAAAATCCTGTATAAAGATCAGTCAAGTTTAATGGGTAAATATGGTTTCGCAGTTAAACCCGGCGATATCCAAAACGCCGGCATGCGGCAGAAAATCAAAACACGCCCGGGCGTAATCCGTTCTGCCCTCGCGCGCCAGCAAACCGTCCAGCTTTTCTTTCAAAGCGTGCAGGTACAGCACGTCATTGGCGGCATATTTTAATTGTTCTTCGTTTAATTCTTCGGCGCCCCAATCGGAACACTGCTGTTCTTTTTCCAATTCAACGCCCAGCAGCTGCTGGCATAAAGCCTTCAGACTGTGGGACGGCGCGTTTGTCCGGGCGATTTTGGACGCGATTTTCGTACAGTAAATCGGCCGGCACAATACCCCCAGGTATAAATACAGCGCGGCCACGTCAAAACGGGCGTACTGAAAAATTTTCAAAACAGAGGAATCTTCCAGCAAAGCTTTCAAATTCGGCGCGTTATACCGTCCTTTTTTAAAACGGACGATATGACAGTTTCCGTTTCCGTCCCCCAGCTGAACCAGGCACAATCTGTCGCGGTGCAGATCCAACCCCATTGTTTCGGTATCAACGGCAACGGCTTTTGAAAAACGAACCGAAGAAGGCAGGTCGCCTTCGTGAAAATAAATCTGTGTCATTGATGTCATTTCCCCTTTTGTTCAAAAAGAAAGGGGCTTTAACCGCCCCTTGCCTTTCAGAACTTGTCTTGGTGCCCAAAATAGGACTCGAACCTACACACCCTTGCGAGTACTAGCACCTGAAGCTAGCGCGTCTACCAATTCCGCCATTTGGGCAAAACAAGCTACGGCAGTTTTTTTATTACGAAGCGAACCGTTCGTCAACAAAAAAAATCAAAAAAGATAAAAAAGAAAAATTCCCAGCAAAATCCGGTAAGCGGCAAAGATTGCAAAAGACGAATGTTTCAGCCATTTCATCAAAAATCCGATGGCCAGAATTCCCGCCGCGAAAGCAATCAGCATACCCAGCAAAATCATTTTTTCCGGCGGATTTTCCCCCGCGGGCTGCGTCAAAATCTGCATAACGCCGAACGCGCCGGCCGCGCCGATCGTCGGAATCGACAGCAGCATTGAAAACCGGGCTGATTCTTCACGGTTAATCCCCAAAGCTCTGGCGGCCGTCATCGTTATTCCCGAACGGCTGACGCCGGGAATCAACGCCAAAACCTGCGCCGCGCCGATCCAAAAAGCGTCGTTCAGCCCCATTTGTTCCACATTGCCCGCTGACGTTCCCTTTTTATCGGCCCAGTACAGCAAAATTCCGAAAACGATTGCCGTCACGGCAATCAGGCGCGGGTTTCTGAAATACTCTTCGATATAGGTATGACAGAAAAAGCCGACCAAAAAAACAGGCGCGCAGGCGATTCCCAGTTTTAACGCCAGCCGTGCCCGCGGCGAGGCAAAACGCCGTTTCAGCAAATCAAAGCTTCCCCCGATAATGGCGGCCGTGTCTTTTCTGAAATAAATCAGGACGGAAAACAACGTGCCGATATGCAGCGCAATATCCATCGCCATGCCCTGATCGTTCCAGCCGAACAGCCGCGGCGTTAAAATCAGATGCGCCGAAGAACTGACCGGTAAAAATTCGGCGACGCTTTGCACCAAAGCCAATATAACCGTCTGCAGCATTAAAAGCTCCCCTTTCACTTAAAAAATGATTTTTACACTGTGAAGTTTTTTTTAATTATTTACAAGCTATAAACTAATTTTTGGTAAGAATAAAAAGAATTGTCGTTTTTCAGGAAGACTGCAAATGTATACGCTGTACCATCACTTGGCCGATCCTTTTTCCCGCAAGGTGCGGCTTATGCTGGCTGAAAAAGGGCTGGACTTTACGGCAAAGATCGAAGAACCCTGGAAATTCCGTCCTGAGTTTCTGGCAAAAAATCCGGCCGGAGAAATTCCCGTTTTGGAAGAAGCGGACGGACATATCCTGTGCGGCCACCGCCCGATCTGCGAATACATTGACGAAATCACGTCCCGTCCTTTGTTCGGCGCATACGCCCGCGACAAAGCGGAAGTCCGGCGTTTGTGCGATTGGTTCGACGACAAATTTTTCAAAGAAGTCACCGTTTACCTGGCCGGTGAAAAAATTATAAAACGGCTGACAGGCGGCGTGCCGGATTCGGATTCGATTCGGGCGGGCAAAGCAAACATTACCGGTCACCTAAATTATATGGAATGGCTGTTAAAACAGCGCAACTGGCTGGCTGGCGAAGTCTTTACCATGGCGGATTTTTCCGCGGCGGCGCAGTTTTCGGTGCTGGATTACATCGGCGAAGTTCCCTGGGACAGAACGGAAAACGGCGCCCTTTTGTTTGAAGAAACCAAAAATTGGTACGCGCGCGTAAAATCCAGACCGTCATTCAGGGCAATTTTGACGGATCGCATCGCGGGCGTTATTCCGGCGCCCCATTACGGCGATTTGGACTTTTAAGACAACGAAACAAGGATAAAAAAAACATGAAACGTTTCATATATCTGTTTGTTTTCTGCCTTTTTTTAAACGGCTGCCTTTCCTCGCCGACGCGCGTTTATTACTGGGCAAAGGAAAATACGGGTGCGGACCGTTTTGTTCAGGATCATAACCGCTGTCTGAAAGAAGCCGATTTCTGGCCGTGGAGATTTACGAATATGGATCCCATGGGGGCGGATACGCTGGATTTGCGTTTAGATTTAAAAAACGGCGGCATTTGGGCCAACTTTTCCCCCTATCCCGGCGCCATGCCCGTTTTCGTCAATACGGCCAACCCGTCAAAAACCGTTATTTACTGGCGTTATTCGTCCTGCATGAAAAAGGCCGGCTATAAAGAACGCCGTCCTTATGGCGGACCAATGTAACTTTAAAACTGGAAGATGATTATGACAACTAAAGAAAAAATCCCCGTTATTTTACAAATTCTGCCGCGATTGGAAACAGGCGGAGTCGAAAGAGGAACAACGGAAATCGCCGCGGCGATCAAAGGCGCGGGCTGGCGTTCCGTCGTCGTTTCCGGCGGCGGCCGTCTGGTACACGATCTGGAACGCGGGGGAACTGAACACATTACTTTGTCGGTTTATTCCAAAAATCCGGTTGTCATGCGCAAAAACGCCGCCCGTCTGGCGGAAATCATCAAAGAAAAAAACGTCGACATCGTTCACGCCAGATCCCGTGCGCCGGCGTGGAGTGCCAAATGGGCCTGTGAAAAAACCGGCGTTCCGTTTCTGACGACTTTTCACGGCGCTTATAACATGGGGCCGTTCAAAATTAAAAAGAAATACAATAAAGTCATGACGGCCGGCGTTTTGACAATTGCCGTATCCAACTTTATCAAACAGCATATATTGGATAATTACGAAGGCGTTGAAGCCGATAAAATTCGCGTTATCCACCGAGGAGCGGACATTGACCGTTTTGACGTTTCAAAAGTATCGCAGGAACGCCTGATCGCTTTGTCAAAAAAATGGCGGCTGCCCGAAGACCTGCCCGTTATCATGCTGCCCGGCCGGCTGACCCGCTGGAAAGGACAGCCGGTTATGCTGGACGCTTTGGCACAGATGCGGCATAAAAACATACGCTGCCTGTTTGTCGGATCCGACCAGGGCCGCAAGCGTTACCGCCGCGAACTGGAAAGAAAAGCAAAAAAGTTGGGATTGGATTCCGTCGTTCAGTTCGTTGATCACTGCAATGAAATGGACGTGGCCTATATGCTGTCCGACATTGTTGTTTCAGCGTCTACGGATCCCGAAGCGTTCGGCCGTGTCATTCCCGAAGCGCAGGCCATGGGCCGTCTGGTTGTCGGCCCGGATCACGGCGGCGCCACCGAAACGATCAAAGACGGCGAAACGGGATTTTTATTTAAGCACGGCGACGCCAAAGACCTGGCCGAAAAGCTGGACGCCGTTTTGGATATGTCCGCGGCGGAAAAGCAGAAAATGACCGAAAAAGCCGTTCAAAGCGTGCGCGGCGAATTTTCCAAAGACGCCATGTGCGCCAAAACGCTTGACCTTTACCGGGAAATCATGCGGGAATATCCCGTTGATAAAAAATCGGATTAAATTGCTTTTTCGGCTTTGTTCTCTCTTGAATACGAAACGAAGCGGCATTACAATGCGCGCATCAAGAACTTTTAATGAGAAAGAAGATAATTTTCATGGTTTCGATCAAACTTCCCGACAGCTCCGTGCTGTCATTTGACGGACAGACCAGCGGCGCCGAAATTGCCGCGAAAATCGGTCCGGGGCTGGCCAAAGCGGCTTTGGCCGTCAAAGTCAACGGCAAACTGCAGGATCTGGCGACGCCGATCACGGCCGACGCGGACATTGACGTCATTACAGCGAAATCCCCTGAAGGGTTGGATATTATCCGTCATACGTGTTCTCATGTCATGGCGCAGGCGGTGCAGGAACTTTACCCTGAAACACAGGTCACGATCGGACCTGCGATTGAAAACGGGTTCTATTATGATTTTGCGCGCGAAACGCCGTTTACTCCCGCCGATCTGGAGGCCATAGAAAAGAAAATGGCCGAAATCGTCGACCGCGACGAACCGATCGTGCGCGAAGAAAAACCGCGCGATGAAGCGATCGCTTTCTTTAAGGAAAAAGGCGAAAAATACAAAGTCGAACTGATCGAAGACCTGCCCGCAGACGCCGTCATCAGCTTTTACAGACAGGGCGGTTTTATTGATTTATGCCGCGGGCCGCATCTGCCGTCCACGGGCAAAGTCGGCAAAGCGTTTAAATTAATGAAAGTCGCCGGCGCTTACTGGCGCGGCGATTCTTCGCGCGAACAGCTGCAGCGTATTTACGGCACGGCATGGGCTGATAAAAAAGCGCTGGACGCTTATCTGCTTCAGCTGGAAGAAGCCGAAAAACGCGATCACCGCAAACTGGGCCGCGAAATGGATCTGTTCCATTTTGAAGACGTCGCTCCCGGCGATATTTTCTGGCACCCGCACGGCTGGACGCTGTTTCAGACTTTGATCAATTACCTGCGCAAACGTCAAAACGACGTCGGATATGTGGAAATTAACACGCCGCAGATTATGGACCGCGTGTTATGGGAAACGTCGGGACATTGGGACTGGTACCGCGAAAACATGTTCACGACGGAAATCGAAGACCGCGTTTACTGCGTTAAACCGATGAACTGTCCGGGCGGAATTCTGGTTTTCAAACAAGGGATTAAATCCTACCGTGACCTGCCGCAATACATTGCGGAATTCGGCCGCGTTCACCGTTACGAAGCCTCCGGCGCCATTCACGGATTGTTCCGCGTGCGCGCTTTTACACAGGACGACGCGCATATTTTCTGCACCCCCGAACAGCTGGAAGACGAATGTCAGAAAGTCGTGCGTTTAATGCTCGATATTTATGACGCGTTCGGATTAAAGGACGTGAGCATCAAACTGTCCACGCGCCCGGCCGAACGCATCGGCGCCGACGAACTGTGGGATAAAACGGAAACCGCTTTGGCGCAGGCGCTGACCGACATGGGATATCAGTATACGCTGAACCCCGGCGACGGCGCTTTTTACGGCCCGAAGCTGGACTTTAAAGTCAAAGATGCGATCGGCCGCGAATGGCAGCTGGGCACACTGCAGGTTGACATGAACCTGCCGGAACGTTTTGACGTTTCCTATATCGGCGAAGACGGCGAAAAACATCGTCCGATCATGTTGCACCGCGCTTTGTTCGGTTCTTTGGAACGCTTTACGGGCATTATGATTGAACATTACGCCGGAAAATTCCCGTTCTGGCTGGCGCCGTTGCAAGTCGTTGTCGCCACGATTACGGACGAAGGAAACGATTACGCAAAAGAAGTGCTGGCCGCTTTGAAAAAAGCCGGCATTCGCGCCGAAATCGATCTGCGTAACGAAAAAATCAGCTATAAAATCCGCGAACATTCTTTAAAGAAAGTTCCCGTTATGCTGGTAATCGGCAAAAAAGAAGCCGCAGATCATACGGTTACGATCAGACGGCTGGGACAGGAAAAGCAAGAAACGCTTGCACTTAACGACGTAATTGCTAAACTGAAAACCGAAGCGGTTTGGCCGCATATTGAAGAATAACTTTTAACTGATGGAGGCTTTTTATACCTACAGATACGACACAGGCATCGCCCACCCGTGAGGGGCCGCGTGCCAACACAGACATTACGGCAAAAGAAGTCCGCCTGATCGGCGCCGACGGAGAAAACGTCGGAATTGTTTCCGTGCGCGAAGCATTAAAGCTGGCCGACGAAGCGGGATTGGATTTAATTGAAATTTCGCCGAACGCTAATCCGCCCGTCTGCAAAATTCTGGATCTGGGCAAATACCGCTATGAACAGCAAAAGAAAAAAGCGGAAGCGCGCAAAAACCAGAAAGTTGTAGAAATTAAGGAAATCAAGTTGAGCCCCAATATTGACACGCATGATTACGAAGTCAAACTGCGCAGCGCCCAGCGCTTTATTTCCGAAGGCAATAAAGTAAAATTTACTTTGCGTTTCCGCGGCCGTGAAATGGCTTATATGGAACAAGGCGAAGAAATCATGGCCCGTGTTGTTGAAGATTCGGATTTATATGCAAAAATCGAACAGCCTGCCAAGTTGGAAGGAAAGCAGATTACAATGGTCATCGTGCCGAAATAGTCTTCTTTATATCGAAAAAGCCCCGCGTTGCCGCGGGGTTTTTTATAAATAAAACATATTTTTTCAAAAGAACAGCGGGAATATCCCGCTGTTCTTTTTCACGTTAAAAATTTTAACCGAATTAATAATTTTCGGCATGAACTTCAAAATAGCTTTGCGGGTGGCTGCATACCGGACAGATATCCGGCGCTTTCGTTCCCACGACGATGTGACCGCAGTTTCTGCATTCCCAGACCTTAACTTCACTTTTGGCGAAAACGGCCGCGGTTTCAACGTTTTTCAACAAAGCACGGTAACGTTCTTCGTGATGTTTTTCAATTTCACCGACCATGCGGAACTTTGCAGCCAGTTCGGGAAAGCCTTCTTCTTCGGCAGTTTTGGCAAACCCGTCATACATATCGGTCCATTCGTAATTTTCCCCGGCAGCCGCGGCAGCCAGATTTTGGGCGGTATCCCCGATACCGGACAATTCTTTGAACCACAATTTCGCATGTTCTTCTTCGTTATCGGCCGTTTTCAAAAACAGACCGGCAATTTGTTCATAGCCTTCTTTTTTGGCGACGGAGGCAAAATAGGTATATTTGTTTCTGGCCTGAGATTCTCCGGCAAAGGCGGCTTCAAGATTTTTTTCCGTCTGCGTTCCGGCATATTTATTGCCCGGTTTTTCATCGTCCATTTTTTCAAATTTGGACGCGGGCTGTTTGCAGACCGGACAGACGAAATCGGCCGGCAGTTCCTGGCCTTCATAGATATAACCGCAAACTTTGCATTTCCATTTGCTCATGTTTTTAACTCCTTTTAAATTAATTATCATACTTTTGTCTTCATAAACGGTATGAAGCATTTTTTCGGCCGTTTCGCTTAACGGCGTACCGTAAAATTCTGCGTATACCTGTTTGATATACGGATTTTCATGACTTTTTCGCATGTTCATAGCGGCGTCTTTCGCATATAATCCGGAAATTCTGGCTCGGCGAACCTGATCGGCATTTTTTGCAAAATCTTTAGGCTGGCCGCCCCCGCCGATACAACCGCCCGGACAGGTCATGACTTCGATAAAGTGATATTGTTTTTTTCCCTGCCGCAGCCGTTCAATCAACCGGCGGGCATTGGCCGTTCCATAAACAACCGCAACGTTGATTTCCAAATCTTTGATTTTCAAAGACGCTTCACGCACACCGTCGTACCCGCGTACGGGCTGCAGGTTATATAATAAATCAGGCGCTTTTTCCGCGGTCAGATATTCATAGGCCGTCCTTAACGCCGCTTCCATAACGCCGCCGGTATTACCGAAAATCACGCCTGCTCCCGACGCCTGCCCCATCAAATTGTCATAAGCGCTGTCTGTTAAAGCGGCGAAATCAATTTGTTCTTCCTTTGCCCAGCGAGCCAGTTCCCGGGTCGTTATGACAAAATCCATGTCTTTCATTGAGCTTTGCCCGTAATAATCCGCGGCCGCATGCATTTCCCCGCGCCGGATTTCGTATTTTTTTGCCGTACACGGCGTCAGGGCGACATTGACAATTTTAGTCGGATCAATTCCGTTTTTCCGAGCAAAATATGTTTTAATTGTCGGCCCCTGCATACCGATAGGGCTTTTGGCGGAAGATAAATGGAGCAGCAATTCCGGATAATAGATTTCCGCAAACTTCACCCAGGCCGGACAGCAGCTGGTAAATTGAGGCAGAGGCCCTTTTCCTTTAGTTATTCTTTCAACCAGCTCAGAAGCTTCCTCGACAATTGTCAGATCAGCGGCGAAATTCGTATCCAGCACATAATCGACTCCCAGCTTTCGCAGCAGGGCGACCATTTTCCCTTCGACAAAATCACCGGCAGGCAACCCGAATTCTTCGCCCAAAGCAACACGAACGGACGGCGAAGTGCTGACAATAACAATTTTATCAGAATCCAAAACGGCTTTTTTAACGTCTTCGTATTCATATTTTTCCGTAATACTGTCGACAGGACAAACATTGGCGCATTGGCCGCAGTTAATGCAAACAGCTTTGCCACCTGTTTGTTCAAACGTATAAGTACCGTGGACACCGATGTCTTTCGTACAGACGTTTTTGCACATACCGCATTTGATACATTTGCTTTCGTCCCGGACGATACTGAGATTGTCCGATTCGATAGGAACCCTGACATTTAAATCCATATGCTTCTCTTGTTATTTCTCCCTGCTGTTTTTTCTGTTTCCAGGCACGACGGGCAAACATAATTCATTTTTAAATCATAGGACAAAATCCGAATTCCCGTTTCCCGACACAGCCGCTCGGTCAAATCCGGCAACGTGATATCGGATAAACGTCCGCAGCTTCGGCAAACCAAATGGTCATGGCGCACAATTTTGTCATAACGATCCGGACACCCTTCAATTGACACTTTTCTGATCAGTCCTTGACGGTATAAAGCTGATAAATTGTTATAAACCGTCGCAAGAACAACCCCGGCATTGATTTCCTTTAAACGTAAATAGATTTGTTCCGCCGTTAAATGATCGTGCGAAGTATTGACCATATTCAAAATCAGCCGCGCGTTCTTTGTCATTCCCGTTCCTAAAATTAGAATTAGAATAATTCTATTTATATCATATTCAGAAATATGTCAATCAGATTATTCTAAAAAAGATTTAGCCGGAAAACGCCGTCAGTTGTTTTTGTCCCGCTTTCAAATGTTACAGTTTTGTTAAAAATATGCCCCCCC
>ENA-ORPH01000744-ORPH01000744.1-human-gut-metagenome-genome-assembly--contig:-NODE-744-length-34805-cov-10.255597_pt1 | contig 34805 bp, 36 predicted proteins | sample MGYA00242142_ERZ509074 | MGnify/ENA primary metagenome ERZ509074 (study PRJEB26280, sample SAMEA2338724) | human gut metagenome | biome: human gut; feature: human-associated habitat; material: faeces...
CTCTGCACAAAGCCGGCCGTCGGCGGCCTGCGGATGGTAGTGCCGGCTGTCCCCTATGCGGTCGTTCACCGTGCCATCCAGGAGCAGACTCCCGAGGAGCAGGCATTCCTGCGCGAAACGCTCGAAGCCAACAAGCGGGAACGCATCCTCCGACAGATGGAGGGCTACGAGCTGGAGGTGGCACACGGGGTCGCTCCCGAGCAGCACGGGCTGCGTACGCCGCGCCTGCAGGGGCTCTCATCACGGGCACAGGAGCGGCTGCTTGACCGCTATGCGGATGCAGCTCTTTCGGACTGTCCGCCGCAGGAGGAACGATGCGAGCCGATTGCCGTCGGCCAGGTTGAGAAGCAGATCAGCAATATGACTTTCGACGAAGTATCACTTATAAGCAAATTTTAGGATATGAAACTTACCAACGAACAGAAAAACGAGATCCGCGAGATGCTGCAGGCCTATGTGAGCCGCTATCCGAGCCAGAACAAGGCCGCCAACTCCCTGACCGGAATCTCCGCCAGCACGGTGTCGGCGATCCTCAATGGCCGGTACGAGTCTATCAGCGACGAGATGTTTGTGAAGCTACGGGCGCATATCTCCGGACAGCGGGCCGAAGGGTGGCAACTCTGCCGGACAAGGATGTACCAGGAGCTCTCCGAGCTGTTCTCCGATGCACAGCAATTCCAGAACGTCGCATGGGCCATCGCTCCGGCCGGTTCGGGAAAAACGACAACGGCACGCGACTATGCGTCGCAACACGAAAACGTTTTCGTGATCCCCTGTTCGGAGGATATGCACCGTATCGACTTCATCCGGGAGATGTCCCGTGCCCTGGGCATTGGCATCTCGGATCGCAGCATGCATGAGTTGCTCGAACGGATCACGCGCCACCTGTTGACGCTCGACCGACCGTTGCTCATCTTCGACGAGGGCGACAAACTTTCCGATACGGTTTTCTACTACTTCATCACCATCTACAACCGCCTGGAGAACTACTGCGGTATCATCTTTATTTCCACCAGCTATATCAAACGTCGCATGGAGATCGGCCTTGCCTACAACAAGAAGGGATATGACGAGATTCATTCGCGCATCTGCCGCAAATTCATCGAACTGACGCCTGCTTCGTCCTACGAGGTGGCAGCCATCGCTCGCGCCAACGGCATCACAGACGACCGGACGGTCAATGTCGTGGTAAAGGATGCTGCCGGCTGCGAGTTCGATTTGAGACGGGTGCGGCGCGAAGTGCACAAGCAGAAGCGACTGGCGGCAATAACCGAGAAATAACACTGTTCAATCACTATTCAATCATACGGTAATGGCAAAATCTCTCTCCGTGTCCCAGGCGTTGTCGATCCGTCGGTCCACGCTCCGCCTTGAAGGAGGATGGGGCGACTGTGTCGGCGAAATCGACCGTACGGGCGTCGTGTTCTTCTGGGGAAAATCAGGCAACGGCAAGACTTCGGCGGTATTATCGTTCGGCAAGGAACTGGCCCGATTTGGTCGCGTTCTTTACAATTCGCTCGAGGAGGGTCTCTCCGTTTCATTCCTGAACGCGCTGCGGCGTCATGCCATGCAGGACTGCGGCCGCCGGTTTCAGGTGGTGGCCGGAGAATCCATGGAAGATCTCGACGAACGGCTGTCGAAGCGCAAGTCTCCGGATTTCGTCATCATCGATTCATTTCAGTATACGCAACTCGACTACCGTCAGTACATCGCATTCAAGGAACGACATCCGGACAAGATGCTCATCTTCGTGAGTCATGCTGACGGAAAACAACCGGCAGGTCGGGCCGCTCGATCGGTAATGTACGATGCCGGATTGAAGATATGGGTCGAGGGATACAAAGCCTTTACAAACGGCCGCTTCTTCGGGCCTACGGGAGAATATACGATATGGCGCGAAAAAGCCGAGGAATACTGGGGAGACCCCAACAAACCGAAACCATTCTCAAAAAACGCAAAATGATGAAGCGGAAACCTACAAGCTATGCTCGCTTTTACGCACTACTGAATCGGATACCCGGCGACAGGGAGCAAATAAAGGAGGACCTCATAATGCGGTTTACCCAGGGCCGGACGAGTTCTCTGCGAGAGATGAAGCAGGTGGAATACGAGGCTATGTGTACAGCCCTCGAAGCAGAGATCGAACACCCGGGATTAAGCGTCGAGGAGTTCCATCGCGAGCGGAAACGTTTGCGATCCGCAGTCCTGCACCGAATGCAACGTCTGGGTATTGATACCTCGGATTGGGATGTGGTCGATGCCTTCTGTTTGAGCAATCGAATCGCAGGGAAGGAATTCGCCCGGCTCTCGCTCGCAGAACTCGAGATAATGATCTCGAAGCTCGAAGCAATGAGCCGAAAGGGATACTCCCGACCTCGAAAGGTGATGATCCCGCTCATTCTACGCGAAGGCCAGCTGCCAAGTTGACAAGTGAACAATCGTAATGCTACTGGATATGACATACAAACAAATGCAGTTGATCCGGCGCACAGCCTGGATGAACCTTCAGATTCTCGATCGGGGGCCAAGCGAGGCCGACGCGAAATATGTGCCGATTGCGGTTCGCATGCTTACGATGGTCGCCTGTATGGGATACGCGGTTCTCGACCTCGAGGCGGCACTTGCCGATGCCGGAAAACTTCGCCATCAGGTCAAACTGCGGATGGGCCAGATTCGCCACATGACGGAATACGCGCACGGAACGGCCTTCAACATGCTGCACTCGGTCAATCCTGCGGCCTCGCGGCAGTACAACGACCAGCTCGACTGGATGTATGGCAGAATCTCGGCCTGCATCCTGCTGCCAGAGCCGGAGAAATCCTACAACATCGTAGTGTCGTTGTGCCGGTTGATCGAGAAGTACAACGGTCGGATCTCGGGCCGTTACGACTTCGCTCCGGCAAAACCTCTGTACCGGATCCCGGCCCTGATCGCGTGTGCGAACATCACAGATTACAGGCTGGACAATATAATCGAACTGAATACGAAATGAACTGTAAAGATCAGAATCTATGCAGTGGATCAAAGAGCCCATCCCGCTTACCGGGTATTACGAGCAGATGCTCGCCCTCGACAAGAGGGAGGCAGCGTTGCTGGCAAGGATCCTTCAAAAGCCGTTGAAGGAGCTCCGAAAACGTCTTGAACGGCTGGACGACATTCATGAGTCCGGGGAAGCCACCGAGCGGCAGGAGAACCGCCGCTGTGAAACAGAGGAGAAGGTGTCGCTGCTTAAGTATTTCATTGAACTTTCACCAAAGAATAGCCTATGAAACGGATATTGTTGTGCGTCGCCGCGCTGCTTTTGACGGGATGCTGCTCATGTCGAAAGACGATCGTATTTGTGGAAGTCCCCTATACAGCGAGCTGCAGCTATTTGTCGGTTGGCCGGGAAGTGCGCCCATCAGCGCCGCGGTTCATCCCCCGCAATCGCAGGGATTCGCTGCTGATGGAGGCAAGTATGAAAGCCAAAAAAGAGACCGATGAGGCGACAAGACATCTCAACCCGTTGTATCGATAACCACGAAACGATCATGGAAATAAACGACAAAGAACGTGCAACTCCGGCCCTTTTTATCAACGGCCGACCAGTCGGAGATGTGCAAACGATGGATTTTGCTGGTGATGACAGCGAGGCTACGGTATTTTCACCTCTCCTTTCGATGTCGGACGAATTTACAATGATGAGGCAGTCGGTCTTTGAGTTTTCTGGAGCGATAGTGGATGTGAATATGGATCTCCTGAAGATGTTCCTGGGACTTCACTCTTCGCGCCATCGACGGATACGTTGGCGTCGATCGGCGCCTATAAAACGCAGCTTAAACAATCGCCACAAGCAGCGGCTGACAAGGCTGCAACGGCGCAGAAAACGACAAACCAGAATAAAAGACAAGAGATGAAAAGAGTCCTGTATCTGCCGCTCAGGAAGGAGTGGTACGAAATGATCGAGCGGGGAGAGAAACGCGAAGAGTATCGCACAATCTCGCCCTATTGGATGGAACGGCTGCTGAAGTGCTCCAGACTCCCGCCGACGGCCGATGGCCGATGCATAAATGAGCGATGCCAGGGATGCCCGCCTGCGAACAGGTCTCGATTCAAGGAGTTCGACACCGTATGCTTCTCTTATGGGTACACCCTGCGGCGGATGGCCTTCGAATGCAAAGGAATAACCGTCGGACATGGACGATCAGAGTGGGGAGCTCCGGAGCATGAGACGTTCATCATCAGGCTTGGGAAACGAACTCTTTAACAACCGCGAAGATATGACCCCAAGAAACAATGAGGCAGATCGGTCGGTCCTTGACCTCCTGAAGTCTTCGGGATACCTGTTCCCTGAGACAGACGAGCAGATGGCGGCGTATGAGGCCACCGTGAAGCTCCGGGAGATGCCAGAGAAGTTTCGTACGCCGGAGTTCGTTTTCAAGACTATGCGAGAAAATAAAAACCAACAATTAACCATGGATATCACGAAAATGACAGCAGCGCAACGCGCCGAACTGAAGGCGCAGCTTGAGGCCGAAGAGCGTGCCGAGAAACAGAAACGCGAAGAAGATGTTGCCGCCTACAAGTCCGCCGTGGACGAGTTCTGCCGGTTGAAGTTCTCTCGGCTCAAGGCCATGAGCGAAGAGATGCGGCGTCTCAAGGACGAGGTGTTCGCCGAAGCTGAGACGCTGATCAAGCTCAAGGAGGAGCTGTTCAAGACGAAATCCGACCGCCACAGCGACCAGTTCACCACCTCCGATGGTCGCATCACGCTGGCGCTGGGAAACCGCACGAACGACGGCTGGGACGATACGGTCGAGGTCGGCGTCGCCAAGGTCAAGGAGTTCATCCGCTCGCTGGCCAAGGATGACGACTCGGCAGCTCTGACGGAGATGGTGATGAGTCTCCTGGCAAAGGACCGTAAGGGTAACCTGAAGGCGAGCCGCGTGCTGCAGCTCCGGGAGATTGCCCGAAAGTCCGGATATCCTGCGCTCATCGAGGCAACCGACATCATCCAGGGTGCCTACCGGCCCGAGGAGACCTGCCAGTTCATCTCCGCCTCGTGGAAGGACGAACGGGGCGTCAAGCACACGCTGCCGCTCTCGATGGCGGCCATGGACTGAGCCATGTATCGGGTGCGGTTCATCATCCAGCGGCCCGGATACCGGAAGCGCTACTTGAGTGGGTTCTATATCCCGCGGCAGGAAGGCATGCCGGTGGCGGAGATGAAGCGGGAGTGTGAAAAAGAACTTCTCAGTAATTTGGAGAAGCAAAATCCGGAGTATCGGGAATTTGACATCAGGATAACCTGTTTTTCATATCTGAAAACAGATTTCTTCTACGATTCCCGGATTGACAAATGATTTTCGAGTATCCCCAGAGGAAATCAATTCTCTGGGGATTTCTTTTTTGAAAAATATTGTATAAATTTGTTTTGTCCTAAATCAATTCAATATGAATAAATTCTTCTACCTTTTATTGGTTGCAGTGTCCGCTGTATTTATTTCTTGCTCTGACGACAAGAATAATAATCAAAATGACCTTCTTGAAGGGACGTTCTGGGTGTATCAGGAGAGTTCGGAGGATCTGTTATGGTTGGAGGCCGTAGAGTTCCAATCCGAAGGTAAATGCGTGTATGTATATCTCGAAAAAAGAGGCTCTACCATTACGGATCAGGGGGAAGCTGTCGGCAATTACACCTACAATCCACCCGTAGTTGTGTGTCGTGTTTCTATGGATGGAGAGTCTGCAACAATGAAATTGCGCATTGACGGCAATAAGATGACCGATGAGCGAGGTCAAGAGTTTTTACTGCAAAGATCAGAATAGTACAACGAATTATACACCCGAAAAACCGCTGCCGATCGTAATAATCGGCGGCGGTTTTGTTTTGGGGCTCCAAAAATCACTATCTTTGTGATATGGACGTTGACAACCAGCTCATACTCTTTCACTATCCGACCATCGAGAAGGCCGGGAACCGGAGGCGTACGCGTTCGCTGGCCCGTTCGGGGGATGGGAACATCACTTCGCGCCGGGAGCGGATCGCCAAGCGCAACCGCATCCTGACGGCCCGCTACTACTACTGGACGGAGCTCGAACGGCGGCGTTTCGACGATGTGCTGAAGATCCTTGCCGACAATGAATTCTTCGTCGAGGACCGCACGATCAGCAACGCCCTGGTCGCCGAGGATGAGTTCTACAACACGCTGATCCGCCAGCGGACGACCAAACGCCAGTTGCGGCGGATGTTCCCCGGCTGGGACTGGAGCTAATCCATGAACGACGATTCATAGATCATCCGATATACCTTCAGCCCGTCCGAACGGCTCTCCGGAGTTACCGATGCGCGTGCCAGAGGATTGATGCTGTGATTGCAGCTCCACCTCTGGAGTTTCTTGTGGATCCGTTTCAGCGTATCGTATTGCGCAAGGGCCTTCTCGCGCACCTCGATTGGTGCGGAGGCGTTTGTCGGAGCCGAAATGTTGAATGCTACCCGCAGCTGGAACCGCACCTTGTTGCGTTGCGCCCAGATCGTGTGGTTCACACACTGCGGGTAGCTCATCTCCACCAGGCAGCAGGGAAATGCCACGGGCGGACGTTCGGATGTGTTGAGCTGGCCCTGGTCGGCATCGACCCATTTCAGCTCGGGGACCTTGCTTTTCAGCTGGTCGCACAGGGCAATGAAGAGTTCTTTTTCCATAGTCAGTTATTTAATACGGATTTTACATAAGCCTCGATCCGTTCTTGCAGATCGTTTTCGAGTTCCTGGGCGTTGCCGATAAACTGCCGCTGGGGAATGTTTACGTTCCGTGTATGCTGTCGGACGGTCTGGTCGCCACGTTGTGTATGCCGGATATGGGCCGGAACGGTCACCGATCCTTTGAAACCCTCGTTGTGTACCTGGGCGTAGTCGACCTTCTCGTTGCCGGCCGCAATGACGATCCGCTCGGGCGAGATCAGAACGGGACGTATGCTGTTGAGCAGCGCTCCGGACTGCACGAGCAGCGATCCCGATCGCTTGGGCACCCGGGGCGGTGCCCAGGGATTTCCGTCGAACTTCTTGGTCCGAAAGGTATTCTGGAAATATTCGACGGATGTCTCGGCAACGATCTGGGCTGTTCCCTGCAGAATCTCCTCCATTTGGTTTTCGAGGAGTTTGTCGATTTCTATTTTCATAAAAATTCGCTATATTTGTCCCGAAGCGTATGATTCCGGGGGTGAATTGAATTCTGCTATCCCTCGCGGGTGATGGGGGCACTGGACCAAAGACTGGGCTCGATACAGCGGATGAGTACGTTAACCCGAAGCAGCGGTATGGCACTGGCTATCCAAGGCGTTGAGAATGCACGATGAAGGATCATCAGCAAACAACAGTACGTCCGGACGCAAAGACATGCCGCTACGATTTTTTTATGAGCAATCCTCGCCGATATCTCCATCGTGGATCTATGTGGCGGCTGCTTCGCGTTTTCTGTTTCAAGTTCGGAGACTGAACGATCTCAAACCAGGTCGTGATCCGATATTCGAGATTCTCATCTACTTCGCAGATCACATTGATTACCTTCCCCTGATAGAACTTGATAAAGTTCAGATTCCTGAACAACTTTTGGTAATCATTCAACCACACCTCGTCGGGATTCTTCAGCACCTCTTCGATGCAGGTCAACAGCGGTACCCGCACCTTTTCGTAGGTCTCAGTCGTATGCCTGCGGAACACCTTCTCGTCCATGACAACCTCTCGGCCCTTGTAGTCGCGCAGCGTCTTGTGTGCATCGTACCACTCAGCAGCCGACCCGCTGTATTCGGGCATCTGCTCCGTGGCCGCCGCCAGGCGTTTGGCAAAGGAGTCGAGTCCCCAGTCGTTGTAGTAGAGCCGGCCGAGCAGCTTCGAGGCCTTGTCCTGGAAGCGGCGGATGTAGAACTGGTTCTGCGTGAACACCTCTCCGGTGAGGGCGCGGTTCACGCCCCAGCCCTGCGCTGCGGCCTTTTTCCAAGTCGCTGTTCCGAAGAACTCGTCCACGCGTTGCTGCGAGGCCTCGACCTCTTCCTTCTTAACCTCGTGGCCCATCCGCGGTACAACCCGACAGCGACACCGCCAGTCGTTCGGCGGAAAGATCTTCTTCCACCGGGCGTCGTTGTAGGGAAGGACAACCCCTTCGAGCCGACGGTGAGACGGACGTACCCGGTCGTCGCCGACGGTCCGGTACTCCCAGTAGGGGAACAGCTTCGTCTTGCCCATCAGCCGGCGGTAGGTGCTGGCCGCCTCGGACGTGAGCAGCGCCGTGTCGTACTCGGTGCGCTGCCAGTCACGGTTGAATGCCGTGCAGACCTTGCGGGCTTCGCGTTCGAAATCCGCAAAGCTGCCGCTCTCGCGGAAGAGGCGGTTGAGTTCCTGCAGCTCGGCCAGGGTCTTGGCAGCCGAGAACTGGAACAGGTTGATCTCCATGGCCGTCTGCAAGGCATCGTCGCGCACGCCGTACGCAACCCCGACGTCGGCATTCTCGATGCTGTCGGCTCCCGGTTGAACGGCCTTCAAAAGGTCTTCGGAGAGGAATCGAAAGAGCTCCGTGTCGAACGAGGGCTGCGAGGCGGCCACGCGTCCCATCAGCCGCTCGTCGAGCGTGTCACTGTCCTGCATCCGCATGAGGGTTGTGCCATCGATTGCCCCGCCCTGCGGGGCTACGACGAAAAAATCCCGGAGACGGTGCCAGAAGCTGCGGCTGTCGGCATTCCGGATCCCATCGTCCGGATCTTCTTCAGAACGAGGAGCGACAGTCGATTGTATCTTCTCGCCCGCAATCGCCTCTCCCTTGTCCGGCATTGGGATCGAATACTTGTCGTGGATGAACGCTGCGGGGATGTCGATAATCGTCGCGAGCTTCACGATATCGTCCACCGAGAGCGGGTCGGCCGCCTTCGGATAGACGAACCGGCCGCCGCTCGCAGGCAGGCCGTAGGCCTCCAGGATGGGAAGCAGCCGTTCGTTGAGCGTGCGCTGCACGAAGCGCAGATCGCTCTTGTGCTTTGCATCCTCGACCTGCAGGTGCACCTCCCCGAGCGAACGGGCGCCGCGTTCGCCCTGGATGGTGGTCAGCGTCTGCCCGAGGATCGTGATGAGCATCTCCTCGTTTGATGCCTGACGGAATTCGTTGAACGACGATCCGGAGCCGGAGTTCCCCTCTTTGGTTTCGATATCCGCCTCTTTCGGAATAACCAGGTAAGGCGCAGACCCGGCCTCCTCCAGCGCCTTCTTGAGCAACTCCCGGCTCTGCGGGTCGAAGGTGCTGTACTTGCCGATGCGCTGCGGCATGCCGAACAGTTCGATCCACTGGGCATAATCGCCGAATCCGCCGCGCTTCCAGATGGCATAGGGCGCAGCCTTGAGCAGCAGCCCGTAGTCTCCGGGGCGGCCGATGACCAGCAGATTGGGATCCTCGTCATACGGCACCGAGCGGTCGCCCACGTCATTGAGCAGGATCTGGTGGTTGTCCAGGTCGATGTACTTGGGTTTGATGGGTTCGACGCAGAAGCTGCCGTTGAAGAAGATCTCCACACCCGCCCGTCCGTAGAACAGCCGGTGCATGATCTCGCGGATGAGCGTCTCCCAGGCCGTCGAGTCGATGATCGAGCTGATGGCGGGTTCCTCCTTTCCCTGACCATTCATGAAGACCACCTCGGCATTCAGCACGGCCTCGATGCGCTTGTTGATCGCATCGGAAAGGACGCCGTCGATCAGGATATCCTCAAAGAGGTTGTAGAGATATTTGGGCTGTCCGTTGTCGGCCGCCCGAAGGGCTGTACGCCAGTCTCCGATGTCGTAGACGCGGCGCTGCGGCGCCTGTACGACAATCTGCTGCACCACAATCGGCTTCGAGGCTTTCGAGCCGGAGCCCTTTCGGGCGGATGTTTTGTTGCCAGTCTGTGCCATGGTCAGAAATGTTGCGATCGTTTGGGGTTCGACCCGAAAATATACTCTCCGACGGCGGGGTCGGGTTTGCCGTCGCCGTCGGCATCCTCCACGACGGGAAGGTTGGGTTTGGTATCCGAGCGTTGTACGGACTTCAACCAGGCAACGGCCCGTTCGTAGCGGTCCTGCCGAAGCTGGAGATCCGTTCCGGCATTGCACAGGTTGACGAAGTGCCACACGGCGATGTCCTTGACGAAGATCAGTAGCAGCGCGTTGCGCTGGTCGCCCACGGCGCCGAAGATCTTCTCCCGGTCATAGGCCCCGAGATAGCCCCAGGCCTCCTCGATGGCGGCATCGATGGCCGCCGCCACGATCGCATCATCCTCCCGGGAGATGGTCTCGATGTTCTCTTTGTAGAGGTGCGTCTGCAACTCTTCAGGTGTTAGAAAAGCCATATCAGAAACGTTTTGAAGCGTGATGTCTCCGGCCGATGGTATAGGAGCCTTCGCTGAGCGTGGAGATCTTCTGGTTGATGATCCAGACGCCGCCCTCGATGCAGTCGGGTCCGTCGGCTGGGGATTTCATTTGCCGGTTGAGCAGCAGGAACTGCTCTTCGAGGCGTTTCATGTGCGGGTTCTCGCGTTCGTCGGCGTTCAGCACCAGGCGGCTCTGGCGGATCAGCGGTTCAAGGTTGCCCTCGATACGCTCGAATTTCGGCGGTTTGCACCGCACGTCGGGCGTGATGCCGATGAATCCCCGTTCACGGGCGTGCGCCGCGAACATCGGAAGGAACACCTGCTCGTAAAAGGGATCCTGCAGCGTGTTGTTCTCGATGAAGTAATAGACCTGCACCCGCTCGCCCGCATAGTCACGCAGGTTGTAGAACCACTCCACGAACTCGTCGTTGGTGACGTGGTCGAGGAAGCCCGTGTAGACATAGAACTTCCCGTCGCAGTAGCCGAGCAGGAAATTTGCCTTGAAGCTCGACGCCTTGTTGCGGGCGTTCGACGGCGCCGGGTCGGCATAGGCCACCGCGAACTGGAGCCGTGCGAGCGGCGGGCACTTCCCCCAAACCACCTCTTTGATCACCTCGCCCTCGGAGAGCGGGTTGTTCATGTACTCCTGCTGGAAGGCCTTGGTGGAGATCGTCTGCTCGATGCGGCGGATGCGCTCTTCGGAGTTCTTCTCGGGCCAGGTCGAACGGCCTTCGGCGTTGCGGATGTTCACGATGTCCCAGTGATCGGCCTTGGCACCGGCCCGCGTTACGCAGCAGTCCCTGGCAATGACGTTGCCGCAGAAAACGACCAGCAGGTCGCCGCTGACCGATCGGGTCGGGATCAGCGCCTCCTCGAACCATTGCCACTTTTTCTTCACGATGTCGGGATTGCGGCAATCGGCATCCGTATCGAAGTCGTCCGGGAGGATCGTGTCCGGGCGGAAAGCATCCTTGCGGGTGCCTCGCGGCGATTCGAGCGCGCCAAGCGCCCGGAATGCCGCTCCCGAGGTCAGCGAGAACTCGTCGGCGGTCCAGTTGCCGGCTTCCCGCAGGTCGCCATAGTAGGCCTTCAGCAGCGCGTTCTGCTCGAAGGCCTTCTTGTAAGGTTCGAGCAGGCGCGTGGCATTCTCGTGGCTGTTCGATACAAGCAGCACGTTGCGCTTGCGCTTCGTCAGCACCAGATACATGATGCACATGAAGACGATGGTCGATTTGGCCAGCTCACGCGACCAGGATAACACCTCGTACCACTCGGGGTTGGAGGTGATCCGCCGGATGGCCCTCTTCTGAAAGGGCGTAAAGGGATACCGGGCATACTCCGCAAAGAAGAAGAGCATCCACGCCACGGGATCCTTTTCGAGCTTTTCGAGCCGCTGCTTCCGCTCCACGGGAGAGAGGCTGTCTACCGCTTTGTCACGCTTCAGTGCCCGGTAATATTCACGCCATTCGTTCCAGGCGCGCATGTCGTCTACTTTACCCATTTCAGCCGTTCCTGTATGTATGAATCGAAATAGTCCGAGAGCGCCTTGGCCTTCTCCAGGTCGAGAGAGCGGATGTAGTCGAGAATGCCCCGCGATACGTTGACGATGTCCCGAACGGAGGCCTCCTGTTCGAGCGCCTCGAGGTCGGCCGTGAGCTTGCGCCGGATGTCTGCCTCCTTGGCCGTCGGATAGCGTGCTCCCGGCTCACGCGACGCAATGCTCTCGTCGAGTTCATTGAGCTGCATGAGCGTCGATTTGATCCGCGCCTCCCGGGTCTGGAGGAAGTTCAGCTTGAGGCCTTCCCACTCCTTGGCCCACCGGACGATGGTGATCCGCGAGACGCCGACCTTCGCGGCGATCTCCACCTGCGTGAGGTCCGTCGTGAGGAAGAGCAGTTTTGCCCACTCCTTTTTCTGCTTGTTGTCCAATTCCTGCGTCATGAAAATCTCGGTTTTACACCCCAAAGGTAAGGCCTTGGCCCGAACGCAGCGAATCGCGGATAAATGGTCTGCCAGCAAAGTACAGTTAAACTGCAATAGAATGTAAACCAATACAATGCGATTTGCAAGAGGCCTGTTTTCGATCCAATTTTGCCGAAAAATGATGGCTTTTTATGAAACAACCCACATTCGTGCTGCACGACGAGACGGTCAACACCTACGGGTTCCGCATGCTCACCAGCGGTGCCAACCTCGAGGAGTTCCGCAAGAACCCCGTGATCCTGCTCAACCATAAGGACTGGGAGCTGCCGATCGGTCGCTGGGAGAACATCCGCATCGAGGGAACGCAGATCCTTGCCGATGCCCTCTTCGACGAAAAGGACGACATCGCGGTGAAGATTGCCGGCAAGGTCGAAGGCGGATTCCTGCGCATGGCCTCCATGGGCGCCTGGCCGCCCGAGGAGGTAAGCGATGCCGAGGAGCTGAAACTTCCCGGGCAGACGCTTCCGACCGTAACGCGCTGGACGGCCCGCGAGGCCTCCATCGTGACGATCGGCGCCAACCACAACGCCCTGGTGCTCTTTGACCGTCAGACGGGGAAGCCCCTCGACCTGACGGATGCCTCGACCGTCATCCGGCTTATGGACAGACTCAATCACTCAAAAAACGATTCGAATATGGACAACACCTTGAAGGAGATCCTCAAACTGCAGGACTCCGCACAGGACGCCGAGGTGATCGGCGCCGTGAAGCAGCTGATCGAGAATCACGACCGGCTGGACCGTGAAAACCAGGAACTCAAAGAGGCCGCAGCACGTGCGGAGACCGAGCGCAAGGAGGCCCGCCGTGCCGAAGCCGTCCGGCTCGTGGATGCCGCCATTGCCGACGGACGGATCCATGCCGCAGGCAAGGAGGCGTACCTGAAGCTCTTCGATGCGGACTTCGAGAACACGCGGGCCACGCTCGACGCCATTCCGCGCCGCCAGTCCGTCACCGGGCGTATCCGCGAAGGCGAACGGCAGCAGGCGACAGAACTCTCCGACCTGGCCGGCAAGTCGTGGAATGAGCTTGACAAGGCCGGACGCCTGGTCGAGCTCAAGGACAAGGCCCCGGAACTCTACCGCGAGAAGTTCAAGGCCGAGTTCGGCACCGAACCCAACATGTAGCACTCATCAAAAACAGACAACACTATGGCAATTCAGAAAGAAATCTGGACGCGGGCGATCGTCGAAGGTCTCTTCGCTTCCAACAGCTTCCTCTCCAAGGCGTTCAACGCCGACGAGTACGTCGAGGCGGGCAAGATCGTGCATATCCCGCAGGCCGGGGTCGCCTCGAACGTTGTAAAGAATCGCACGACGCTGCCGGCCACCGTAAAACAGCGCACCGATACGGATGTATCGTTCGAGTTGAACAAGTTCACTACCGATCCCGTCCTGATCGACGATGCCGAGAAGGTCGAGCTGTCGTATGACAAGCGCGAGTCGGTGCTGCGTCAGGACAAACTCGCCCTGTATGATGCCGTGGCCAAGGACTTCATCTTTTCCTGGAGTCCCGGATCGGAGCGTGTGATCGAAACCACGGGTGAGGCAGTCGATGCCTATACGCCGTCGGCTACGGGCAAGCGCAAGGCGATCGTCAAGGGTGACGTGCTGACGCTTATGACGAAGTTCAACAACGAGAACATCCCCCAGGAGGGTCGCTACCTGCTGCTCGATGCGATGATGTACTCGCAGTTGCTCAACAGCCTCACGGCCAACGAGAACTCGGCGTTCCTCGCCTCGGCGGATGCACAGAACGGCGTCCTTGGAAAGCTCTTCTCGTTCAACGTTATGATGCGCTCACGCTCCGCACTCTACACCACGGCAAAAGCCCCGAAGGCGTGGAGCGAAAGCGGTGAAGCCACGGACCTCGCTGCCGCCCTCGCCTGGCACGATCAGTCGGTATGCCGCGCTTTGGGAGAGGTCAAAGCCTTCGAGCAGGAGAAGGCTCCCGACTACTACGGGGATCTCTACTCCTTCCTCGTTCGTGCCGGCGGCCACATCATGCGCAACGACAATGCGGGTGTAATGGCGCTGGTGGGTGCCGCAACCGAGTAACGCCATGAAGCCTGCGGAGTTCAAACGCCAATACTATCCGGCCATCGAGCGGGTCTGCGCCGAGACGGGGTTGAATCCCCTGTTCGTGGCGGCACAGGCCGCGCTCGAGAGCGGATGGGGTGACTCGGCCATCGGCAACAACCTCTTCGGTATCACGGCTGGCGACAAATGGACGGGGAAACGGCAAACCGTACGGACGTTCGAATATTTCGCGGACGACCAGCAAGGCGGCCGCTTCGAGCGGGTCTATTCGATCACCCGGGCCTCGAACGGACGCTTCCGGTACGAGGTTGACCGAGAGTTCCGGGACTACGATACGCTGGAGGATGGCATCCGCGATCACGCAAAGGTCCTTTCGGCCAAGCGCTATACGGCTGCCTGGGCCTATCGCAACGATGTAACCCGCTTCGCCTACGAGATCGCCAAGGCCGGCTACTGTACGGCCGATGCAACGGAATACGCTAACCTGATCTCGGACATCGCTCGCATGATCGAACGCGTGTAAACACTTTTCAAACACCGATTGAACCATGGACAGCATCTGGATGCAACTGCTCACCTTCGCACTTCCCGGGGGATTCCTCGGCGGCGTGTTCACCTGGATTTTCTCGCGCCGCAAACAGAACAACGACTTCCTCGCGGAGTTGCAAAGCTCGATCAATCTGCTCTCGGGAGAGAACAAGAAGATCCTCGAGGAGAACATCCAGCTGCGCCGGGAGAACATCGACCTCAAGGCCAACCAGGAGGAGATGCTTGTACGCATCGACCGGTTGACCAAGGAGGTCGAGCGACTCCGCAAGGCCATCGGGAAACGAACCTCTTATGAAGACAATACACTTTTCAGTGCTGCTCGTCGCGCTTCTGGCGAGCTGCGCACCGATGAAGAGCTCGGTCTCGACCGAAACGGGCATCCGGGCCGACACCGCCCGGCACGAGCATCGCCTCGCTCAAGACGCCGCCGAGCGGACGACGCAGGCAGCGACGACCTCGCAGTCGGAGGAGATCTCGGTACAGCGGGGAGTGCGCTCGGAGGTGATACCTCCGCGGACGGCCTCGGTGACGGTAACGGAGGAGAACCTCCGTAACCTCCCCGAAGGCGCGGCCTACACCGCACGCGACGGGTCGCTGACACTCGAAGCCCGACGCGAAGGGGAGATCTTCCGCATTACGGCGCGGTGCGATTCGCTGGCGCGGCGCATCGAATATTACGAAGCGACGTCGGTGAGGCAATCCCGGCAGGTGGACTCCCTGGAGCGGTGCCTGACGCAAGCGCGCGAAGCATACGATCTGCTGGCCGAGACCGCCTCGGCCGAACAGGTGCAGACGCTCGACGAGCGGACGCGCTCACCCGCCCATCGGGGAGGATGGATGCTCCTTGGCATGATCCTCGGAGCCATCGGGGGCTGGTGGGCCTACAAGACAGACATTATACACAAACTCATTAAAATTTTCTGACTATGTCAAAGGTAACAACGAACAACCAGGGATACCTGATGCTTCTCGATGCGATCTACTTCGCGGGGAAACGTATCGGCTACATCTCCGAAGACGGTCTCGACTGGGGCGGTGATGATGCCCAGACCGTGGAGCTGTGGGCTGCCCAGGTTCGCAACAATCCCGTTCTCGACATCGAGACCAGGGCCGCGACAAACGAGATCACCGGAAAGATGATCGAACTCGTCCCGGAGAACTGTGTCAACATCATGGGCGGTAAGGCCGTGGGAGACGAGTGGCAGATGCCGGCCAGCTCGATCCGTGTCGAGGGCGAGTTGAAGATCCTGACCGGTACGGGTCAGACGATCCTGCTCAAACGGGCCTCCCTGCGGGCTTCCAAGATTCGCGGAGGTCTCGGTGGCGAGAATACCCTGGGCATCGAGTTCGGGCTGAAGGTGCTTGCCCCGCTGGACGGTTCTTCGCCCGGATCGATCAAGCCGACGGATCCGTTCATCACGGCTGATCCCACGTCGCTCACCTTCGAAACGGCCGGCGGAAGCAAGACCGTGAACATCGAAGCGTCCGGGCCGTTCTCTGTCGGAGCCGTTCCCGAGGGATTCTCCGTGGAGATCGTCAACGGACGTGTGACGGTGATTGCTTCCAATAACGATTCGGGCGGCGAGCGCAGCGGTGAACTGAAGTTCATCCTTGAGTCGGATCCCGAACAGGAGGCGACGGTAACGCTCACGCAGCCCAACGCATAAGCCATGAAGAGATCCGTCGAACTGGAGGCGGCGGAAGCCCTGCTCGATGTGGGGATTTCGCTGCCTCTTTTCCGTATCCGGATGCCCTGGGGCAAGGAGTGGACATGGAGGGTGGTCATGCACCGGCCCTGCCTGGGGTCGCAGATGCGCATCGCGCGTCAGTTCCTGAAGCTCGGCATCACCGCCCGGCAGGCAGAACGGTTCACCGATGACCAGGAGCGGGCCTTTTTCGTCGAACACCTCCACGAACTCTCGATGATGGCGGCCTTCGCCGTTTGCCGGGGCTATCTCTCGGGGCTGATTCTTGCTCCGGTCGTGGCCTGGCTGATCCGGTGGAAGGTGCCGCCCGAATACCTGATCGAGGCGCAGCGATGGTTTCAGAAGCTGCGCGGTACCCGGGATTTTACCAATATTATCGCCTCGGCCGAAACACTCAATCCGTTTCGGCCCGCCGCGAGCCAAAAAAGTCCGATAAGCGGGAGTTAAGAGCTGTTCAGGAAGGCTCCCATAGCCCGTTCGGAATCATCTGGCAGATCGCCTCGGCAACAGGATGGTCCGTGCACTACATCCTGTGGCGGGTGAACTTCCAGACGCTTACCCTGATGCTGGCCGATGCGCCGCACTATGAGTTCTCCGACGACAAGCAGTCCGGAGGGATGACAACCGAACAAATCTTTCAATCGAAGTTGAAGATATGATAAAACCCGTCGAGATTGAGTTTCTCGTGAAGAACAATACCCGCCAGGGACTCTCCGGAGTCTCCGGCGGGATTGAGGGTGTGGAGAAGAGTGCATCGGCCGCACAGAAGCGCATTCAGGCGCTTGAAGCGGAGATTGTGCGACTGCACAAAGTCATGGCCGAGACGCCGAAGATGGATCAGACGGAGAATATCCGGCAGATCGAGACGTTGCAGCGGGAGATTCAGGCGTTGCAGAACACAGCGAAGAAGACCGACCTGATGCCCGTGAATGCGCCGGCCGTCCAGCGCACCTACAACGGGTTGAACATGTCGATCCAGCAGATGGCCCGCGAGCTGCCGTCGCTGACCATGGGTCTGCAGATGTTCTTCATGGCCATCTCGAACAATTGGCCGATCTTTGCAGATAACCTGGCCCGTGCCCGCAAGGAGTATGACCTGCTCACAGCGAGCGGTCAGAAAGCCACACCCGTATGGAAGCAGGTGCTTTCGTCAATCGGATCCTTCCAGACCCTGCTGGCCGTGGGCATTACCCTGGCCGTCGTCTATGGCAAGGAGATCGGGAACTTCGTGTCGAGCCTGTTCCGGGGAAAGAACGCCTTCGATGCGGCGGCCCGTTCGGCCGAAGCGTTTCATGCTACGATGCTCGAAGGCAGCAAGAATGCTCAAAGTGAGGTTGTCAAACTGAATCTGTTGTATCGGGCGGCGACGGACAATGCCCGGGCCATGGATGAGCGGCTCGAAGCAACGAAAAGGCTCAAGGACGAATATCCCGATTATTTCAAGAATCTTTCGGACGAGCAGATCATGGTCGGGAAAGCCAGCGATGCCTACAAGTCGCTCGTTGCAAACATCTATGAATACGCCAAAGCCCAGGCGGCATTCAAGAGCATGGTCGACCTGGAGCAGCAGGGACAGATGTTCGATACGACGGCGAACATCGACCAGTATAAGAGAGCCTATGATAAATACCTCAAATTCCAGGAAGATGTTGCAGCCAAACGCAAGATCTATGAGGCGACCCCCTGGGCACAGCGGGGAAATGCCTCGAAGCCATATAAGGATCTTACCTGGGCGGAGGTGTTGTTGCTGAACGCCCGTAGAGAGATGGAGGATCTGCAGAAGCAGATTTTCGAAGAGGTCAAGAAGTATGATGGTGGCGAGGAGGTCATCGATGAGATCAAGGAGCGCTTTGACGGCAACCTCGGAGCGTTCCTGCAGTTCATAGCCGAGCAGCGGACCAAACTGGCCGCCATAGCGGAAAAAGCCCAGCTGAACGACAACCCAACCAGTGAAAAAAAACAATCCAAGAATACGGATTCCGTAGACCAACTTGGCGAACAATACCAGGCTGCCGTATTGAAGCAGCGGCAGGAACTCAGTGAACTGTCGGTTGCTGCAATGCAGGAGGGAGCCGATAAGGAACGGGCACAGATACGGCTCGAATACGAGAAAAAACGACAGCAATATGAGGATGAGGAGCGTAAGATGCTCGCGCTTATCAAGAAGCTGCGGGCATCGGGAGCCGATGTCGATCCTGGAGCAGAGAAACAGGTGATGGCGTTTTCGGCCGCAGCCACATCCTCCGCAGCACAACTCCGGGACAAGCAGCTGGCAGAAGTCGACAAGAAGGAGGAGGCAACCTATGAGAAGCTGCTTCAGAAATATGAAACCTACCAGCAAGGCCGTCTGCGCCTTGCTCAAAAATACGATGCCGACATTGCAAAACTCGCTGCAGACCCCCAAAACCAGGAGGTGGCACAACAGGCCAAGCAAAAAGCCCTCGATGAGTTCGATGTGAAGTTCGCCTCGCAGTTTCCGCAGTTCGAGGCCTGGGCCGATTTCATTGTATCCAAGTCGATTAAGGATCTGGAGAAACTACTTGTGCGTGTAGATAATGAGTTGGATGAACTGCAGGATTCTGCCTATCTGGATGATGAAACGTTGGGAATAGCCCGAGGTAAAGTTGCAACAGTCGAAGCTCAGTTAGAGAAGATGCGAGCCAAGGAATCTCTTTCTCCCGACGACAAATCAATCAAGAAGTGGCAGGATCTCCAGGAGGTGCTCCGCGATGCAAGCAATGAGTTCGAGCAGATCGGCAACCAGGTGGGAGGCACGGGCGGAGAGATTCTCCAGCTGGCCGGACAGATCTCCTCCTCCATCATCACCATGATCGGAGGAATCCAAACCATGGCCAATGCCGCTGCAATCTCCATATCGAATGTCGAAAAGGCCTCGGTGATACTGACAATCATTGCGGCTGCCGTACAGGTTATCACGGCCGTTGTCGGGTTGTTCAGCGACCAGGAAAGCTCCATGGAGCGGAATCTTCGTCTGGCCCGCGAGTTCAACGAGGAGCTGCGCATCATGAAGGAGCGTTCGAAGATCGACTCGGATGCCTACGATTCGATTTTCGGGGATCGGCTCTACGACCGCTACAAACAGAACGTCGAGGCCGTGCGGACCGCCCTCGACGGGTTGAGCGAAACGCAGGAACAGATCATGACCCGAGGCAAGGAGGTCTTCGATTCGTTCAGCAAGGGTTCTACGGGTCTGGCCAATCTCGACAAGGTGGCAAAGACCTGGGAAACGGTTGCAGACTCGGTCTACAACATGCAGGTGCAGACCCGCCACTCGACCTGGTTCCGTTCAGCCAAATACAAGTCGCTGGGAAGTCTTGTCCCGGAGCTGTTCGACGATGGAGAGCTCAACATGGAGGCACTCAAGGAGTTTGTCGAGAACGGCGGAGACACCTTCAAGCATCTGTCGGATGCGAATCGAAAGCTGCTGCAGTCTCTGGTCGACGATTGGGAGACATACGAGGAGGCGATCGGTGCAGTAAACGATTATCTGCAGGATATATTCGGCGATCTGGGAAATACGCTGACCGACGCCTTGGTTGATGCGTTCGAAAACGGTACGGATGCGGCCGAATCGTTCGTGGAGAGCGTGGGCCAGGCCATGCGGAAGCTGGCCAAGGACATGATCTATTCGAATACCATCGGGCAGGCCTTCGAAGATGCTCAGCGGCGTTTCGACGAGATCAACCGGGAGAATGGTCTGTCGGATGAAGAACGATTTGCAAAATGGTCGGACGCCATGCAGCAGCTGGTCTCCGATGCCATGGGGCAGCAGGATGACTTCAACAGGTTATGGGCGGAGTTCCGCCGTATCGCGGCCGAGGCCGGACTCTCCATCGACGACATACAGGGAACCTCCCAGAGCGGCAAGGCCGGAGCGGTAAATACCGTAACGCAGGAGGCCTTCTCGCGCGTCGAGGGCCTTGTTACATCGATACAGATCCATGAGGCGAATGTGGACAGGGCCGTCGAGGAGGGGATTGTCCCGGTTCTCGGCAGATCGCTCGAAGCGCTGAACCGGATAAGAATCAATACCGATACGCTGCCGCTGATGTATGAGATGCTCGCGAAGTTCGACCGCGAGGGCATAAAGGTGAAATGATATGGAAAAGGTGCTTGCAGGGCTGTTCCTGATCAACGGGACAGACATATATACACAGTATGGAGCCTTCCTTGCGGAGAAAGAGGAGGACGGCAACGACAACTATGACTCGCTGCTTCAGTTCCCTGGCCTCAAGGAGCAACCGAAGGTGTCGCTTCAGGATGAGGATGGAGAACGGACTCCCGATGTGGTCGCACAGGCATACGAGGCGCGCGACATCACGCTGCAGTTCGCCATTGCAGCACCCGATGCCCGGACATTCCTCACGCGCTATTTTGCCTTCATGCGCTTCCTGAAGGAAGGCGACGACGGGTGGCTGACACTCCGCCTGACGGACGTGGGGCTGCAGTTCCGGGTATACATGGTCTCTTCGCCCGGTTATTCGCAACTTGTACCCTTCGGCCGGGGCGAGGTCGCAGCCTCCTTCACGGTGAAGTTCCATGAGCCGCAGCCCGCCTTAGAGCTCGCCCCTCAACCCGATGAATAACGTTCAAACACCCTGCGAATGAAACTCGATATCTATTCGAAAGACGGACGGCTCAAGCTGACCGTCGCTCCCGAGAGCAGCAATGCCGAGTCGCTCGGCATTCAGGAAGAGAGCACTCTGTCGCTCTCCTTCACCGCATTTGCATGCGTCACGCTCGAAGTCTACGACTATGCGGAGTTCCTGGGACGGCGCTACTGGGTGACCGAACGCTACGTCCCGACGATGAACGCCCGCCGGGAGTGGGCCTATTCGGTCAGACTGTCCGGTGTCGAGGGACTGGCTGCCCAGACGCTGATGGTCAATCCGGACGACGGAGACAACCCGGTGCTGATCCTGTCGGCGCCGGCCCGGGAACACGCGGCGCTGATCGTGGCGAACCTGAACCGCCGGATGGGGACGACCGACTGGAAGGTCGGCGAGGTGGTCGTCTCGGAGTACATCGACATCGACTACACGGGCAAATACGCTTCCGACGCCCTCTCCGAGCTCTCTGGGACAGCCGGGACCGAGTGGTGGTTCGACGGCATGACGCTCAACATCTCGCGCTGCGAGTTCGGCGAGCCCATCCCGTTGTCGTACGGCAACGGGCTGCTGGGCGGCATTTCGCGCACGACGGCCGACGGTGTGAAGTTCTTCACGCGGCTCTTCCCGGTGGGCTCGTCGCGCAACATCGACCCCGACGACTACGGCCATACACGTCTGCAGCTGCCCGACGGGGCGACGTACGTCGAGCAGGATGTGCACCTCGGCATCGTTGAGCACTACGAGCAGGCAGCCTTCGAGGGGATCTATCCCCGGCGTGTCGGACAGGTAGGCACGGTGCGCCACGAGGAGGCAACGGGTGACGACGGTGAGCCCTTCACGATTTGGTACTTCACCGACCCCGACATCCCGTTCGACCCCAATCAGTACGAGATCGGCGGACTGGTCAAGCGGGTAACCTTCCAGTCGGGCGAGCTGCGCGGCCGCGAGTTCGAGGTGAACTACGATGCGGATCGGAAGGAGTTCGAGATCATCACCCAGTGGCCCTATGACGACGCGATGCAACTGCCGTCCGAACCGCTGGTTCCGGCTCCGGGAGACGAGTACATCCTCTGGAACATCCGCATGCCCGAGAACTACTACCCGGCCGCGGAACAGGAGTACAGGATGGCTGTGGATCAGTTCATGGCCGACAACCGAAAGGATCTGTCCGAGTTTACGGCCTCGACCGACTTCACGGTCATCAAACGCCGAGGCCTTGATCTGCGGCCCGGCCAGCGGGTTCGGATCGAAAGTGCCGGGCTCTTCCCCGATACGGGATACCGCGATACACGCATCGTGTCGATCTCGCGCCCGCTCGTCCGTCCCGGAAGCATGACGCTCAAGATGAGCGACGTGCTATCAACCGGCCGCATCAACCGCATCGAGAGCAACATCGCCTCGGTCGAGCGGCTGACCAAACAGGTTTCGTCGGAATTCCCCGACTTGATCCGCTCATGGGAGGAGACACCTGCCAGCGACACGACGATCTACTCGTCGCGCAAGAGCGAACGGGAGTTCCTCAACAGGCGGCGGGGAGGGGCCGTCGAGGAGAATGTCATCTTCGACAAGGACGTAACAGTTGGCGGAGCCATCGCCTCCAAAGATTTCCGCCGGGGAGATTTCTCAGGGGCTGGATTCGGCCTCTATCGGGACGAGAACGGCAATGCGGTGGCCGAGGTGGACATATTGCGGGCGCGCAGGAAGGCCGTATTCAATACGGCGGTCATCAATCAGGTGACCTTCCAGGTTGGGGCCACGGTCTTCTCAAACGGCGGCTGTGAAATCGCGCGCGTCGAGGATCTCGGCGATATCTACCGCTGCTACTATGACACGAAGGAGGGGCGCAGACTCTGCGGCCTGGTGGTAAACGACCAGGTTCGGTGCCAGCGCTACGACGCCGCACAACACTCGGTCGTCACGTATTACTGGCGCCTTGTGGTGGCTGTGGGCGACGACTATGTGGATCTCTCGAAAGAGGATGCCGACGGCGACGGGATTCCCCTGGAAGGAGACGAGATCGCACAGTTCGGTAACCGTACGGACCCTGCCCGCCAACGGGCCATTGTCATCAATCCGCTCAATGGATCCGTCGAGGTATATGCCCTTCTGGACAGCTACTCGCTTTCGGAGAAGAACTTCGTCGGGATGGGAGCGGATTCCCGGACCGGCGAGGCCTATCTCTATGCCCACGGCGATGTGCTGTTCGGAGACAGGGACCTCTCGGCTGCAGATGCTTCGTGGATCGCATACCGGAAACAGGAGGGGACGGACCGGCGCCGCCTGCTGATCCAGGGCGATGTGCTGTTCGGCCCCGGATCGAAAGGCCTTTCCGCCATGGGCGAGTGGAAAGAGCTTGCCGACGGCGTCGCGGCCCTCGATTACCTGAAGTCGGTCTTCCCGAACAATGTCGTGGACAACAACGGTGTGTTCCTCTCGCGGCTGATGGCCGTGAAGGACTCTGCGGAGGCTGCTGCAGCCGTGGTGGCCGGATTGTATGGCGGAGGGGTTGAATCCCTGAACAACGCGGGATTCAAAGACCCGACGCACGGCATTCTGATGATGTTTGCCGGGGCCGAGAACATCCAAAGCATTGATAAGGCCGCAACAAGGATATATGGCGACGGGGCGTTGTTCACGAAGTCCTTGTATGCCGATGGCGGCAAAATCGGAGGCTTCACCGTGTCAGACCGGGACCTTGTGGCGAAAGCTCCGGACGGAGGCACCTACCAGTCCGAGTTGCAGTTGTCGTACAGTACCATCCGCTTTCTCTCTTCGGCTGAAGGGACTGCGGCCTGGTTGGGAGTGAACTCTTTGCCGCCATCGGCCTTCCCGAACTCCATCTGTCCGTTGCGGATCGAAAACAGCGGATCCTCGGATACCAGGAATCGCTATGGAATCCATGTGAGCGTGTCCGGCGGAGCAAAGAACGTAGCCATCCAGGTTGCAAAGGGATCTTTTGTGGGATTCCGGCCTGTATCTCGTGTCCTGACAGGGACAACCACATATACCGCAACCAATGACGACCATTTTATCGTCTGCAACACCACAAGCGGAAATGTTACCGTAAATCTGCCATCTTCTCCTGAGCCCAACCAGAGAATTGAGATCCACAAAATGTATGCTGTGAAAACTGTGGTTGTGAACTCCTCCGGCGGCAAGTACATTCAGCCTACCGGAGAAGATACCAGACGTACTCAAGTTACATGGACCGGCCGTCGAACCGGAACATTGACCTATATTCAGTCTTTAGGGTTGTGGATTTTGAGTCTAAGTTATCAAGCGTAAAATCATATAGCATCATGGCAAAGATCAATTTCAAGGAGTTTCAAATCTACACAGGCATCTCTCACCGCGAGACCCGAACCTTCGATGTCCGCGAGTCGCTGGCCGACGCCCTTTATCTTTCGGGACGCGGAATCCGCATGCATGACCTTGCCTTGCGGATCTTTCGCTCCGATGGCCCCGTCGATCTTGATGAAGCCGACGAGCGTCTGCTCCGGGAGTTTGCGGAAAACATGTCTCCGGCATTCATCGACAGTTTGCCGTTGAATATTCAATAGATTAGATAACATATACGCAACATGAAACGCATAAGAATAGGCAAGGACATAGAGATCAAATGGTCTGTCACCACGAATGGCGAGAGACGGCCTCTTTTAGGCAGGGATTTGCGATTGGTAATGCATCACACATATTTGGGTGATATGCCTTTGCCGTTCAATATATCAGAAAGTGATGCCGAAATGATCGTGGCTCATTTCCGCGGTGTGGAACATAGATCTACCGGAAAGTATCGGCTCACCTTGTGGGAAAACTTTGGCAAGGACGGACAGACCGCCGTGGACTGTTGCGATGCTTTTGAGCTGGTCGCAACGACGTGCGAGGAAACCGATCATGCGCCGGGAGATCTCGATATTTCCACCGTGAACCTCGGCACGGCTAACCTGCAAACAGGTATGCCAGGCAAGGACGGATTATCTGCTTACGAACTTTTCAAGAAGTACAATCCCGATTCGAAACTGACCGAGGAGGAGTATGCCGAGACGCCTGTCCAGGCGGCGGGGGTTGCGCTGGCGATGGTCGAGCAGCTCGAGGAGACGGATGCCGCGGTGAAGCAGGCAGAGCAGCTCCGCGAGCAGGCCGAGCAGGGCCGGGAGGCGTCGGAACGAACCCGAGCCACGGCCGAGCAGGAGCGCGTCGCGGCAGAACAGCAGCGGACCCTGGCCGAGCAGACGCGGGTGACGAATGAGTCGGCTCGCCAGACGGCCGAGGCGGGACGCCAGACGGCGGAGACGAAGCGCGAGGAGAATACGGCCGAGGCGATTCGGAACAGCGAGGAGGCGACCCGAAAAGCGGAGGACGAAGCCGCCCGGGTACGGACGTTGGCGGACAATCCTCCCAAGATCGTGGAGGTGGACGGCATGGCCTATTGGGCTTTCTACGATCTCGAAACGCAGCAGTACATTACTTCTGAATATCCTGCTCGTGGAGAAAAGGGAGAGCCTGGTGGCGGCTCTGGTGTAAATGTCGTTCAAACTACCGGACAGAGCAAGACAGACGTAATGTCGCAGAAGGCCGTAACGGACGAGTTGGAGAAAAAGGTAAACGCGGAGGAAGGAAAGGGCCTTTCAAGCAATGATTACACGAAAGAGGAGAAACAAAAAGTTTCTACTAATAGCGAACTATTCTTTATATTACCGGAAGGTACTCAATTCCCTTATACCTTAACTGAAGAGGATAAAACGAAATTTAGCAAGGCCCGGTTTTTAATATTAAAGAGTGCTTCAACTGGAAGTATATTTGTATTAAGCCCAGAGGGTTTATCAGATCCACTTAATGGAACTTGGGCAGGAGTATATAATTCTACAGGTATTGTTACAGTATCTGTATCTAAAGGAGTAATAGGTGTACCCGGTATTGTAAGTTTATCCGATGATAAGGCTGTAAAATTTACAGCTCAATCATTAAGTGATGATCAGAAATTAAAAGCTCGTACCAACATTGATGCTGAAAAAGCTACAATAGTCGAGAATCTCGAAGGAGCAGAAGTTACTATCGATGTCAAGGGCGGAACGATGTACGTCTGCGGAGAACTGACCTCGCTGAATATTGCGAGCGTCGAGAACTCGACGAAGCCGTCGATCATTCGCTTCACGTCGGGAACTACGGCTACGCAATTCTCATACCCGGAGAATTTCAGCATCACGGGCTGGACGAAACCCGAGGAAAACAAGAGTTACACCATCTGCATCCTGTTCGGTGCGGGCAACATGACCTACGATGAATAGCCTTTTGTACTACTACAACAACGTGCAGAAGATGGCCGCCTACCGGCAGGCCAAGAGGATGCAGCGCGGGGCTCTCACGGCGCAGGGCGGATTCTCGACAACGGATCCGGCCTTGAAGCAATCGCCTTTTACGATTCAATGTGTGATACGGCCTACGAAAGTTATATCCACTTTACAAATAGCGTTTAATACAAAAGGTGATAGCACAAATCCCAGAGTGGATTTGGATAAGTCTGGAAATATTGTAATATATGGATGTGGGTCTATATTATATAATAAACCAGCTAATCTGAATAGCATCTATGATATTGTATTTGTGGCCACGGATTCGCAGCTGTCATTATTTGTGGATGGAACTCTTATTACGAGAGCACCTTATGCAAATACTATATCTTTTTATAATATAGGCTTTTATTTCGCTAATAACAGTCTATATTTCCAAGGAGACTACCTCCTGCACCGCCACTTCAACTACGCCATGAGCGCTGACGAGGTGAAGGCCCTTGACAACAACGGCGACCCAATGGGGTACGTCGTGCCGAAGGAGAGTAGGTATTTTGAAAAACGCTATCAAAGTGATTTTGCGGATGGAACTGATGGATGGGGAAGTGCCAATGGTTCTCCTAATCTATCTGTTGTGTCAAATGGTGGCATTTTGGAGTTGTCGGGGAATTATGATGCTTATCAAATTATGAGGACCGTCGGCGATGCTCCAAAGTATGCTTCAAAGTATAAAGTTCGTATTGAACTTGAAGAGCGTATATCACTTTCTTCATTCTTATTCTACCCGTTTTCAACAACGACATTCGTAGTAGGATCTTTTTCAGAACCTACCGATGTTTTAGAAGGTGTTACGAATAAACCGAGTGACATACTTTCCAGAAATTGCTATCTATACATTTATGGATTGAAACCTAATGATCTTGTCCGGATTAAATCTATTTCGGTAGAGCCCATCGGCCTCATCGCTGAGTACCTGCCGCAGAATCTGATGTATAGTAAGGACGACAAGGCGATCGCAACCTCCTGGCTCGACAGCGCGAAGCAAATGCCTTTGTCGGACGAGTACATGGAGCCGCTGTTCCAGTCGATAGGCGGCTACGACATGGCGGCAAACGGCGCGCCGGAGATCCTCTACAACGAATAACAAACAGCAATAGCTATGCAATACGCGAAACTTGAAAACGGATATTTGATCCCGGCTCCTGGCGAGGTACGGCAAGGCGGGATGGTCATCATGAACCCCGGGCCCGATATCCTCGGTTCGATGGGGTACAAGCCCGTGGAATACACGGATCGCCCGGAGATCACGACGCCGGGCAATGAACTACGGGAAGTTTACGCCGACAGCGGCGACCGCATCACGGTGACGTGGGAGGAGTACACTCCGGAGCCGGCGCCGTATGTCCCCGAGCCGATCCCCGACACGACGATCAGGCAGGTGGCCATGTTCGCCACTATGGCGGTGAATACGATGTCATTATCCGACGAACAGTCGTTGGAGATCAAGGACCTCTATCCCGAATGGGCTTCGTTCATCGGCAAGTCGCTCGACGCCGGATTCAAGGTGCTATACGAAGGGCGGCTCTACAAGGTCCGCCAGCAGATTGCCACGGTGCTGGAGAATCAGGCCCCGTCGGAACTTACGGCTGCGCTCTACGAGGAGATCAACGAGACGGCAGCCGGAACGCTGGACGACCCGATTCCGTACAACGGAAATATGGAGTTGTTCGAGGGAAAATACTACTCACAGAATGGCGTGACCTACAAGTGCACTCGCTCCACGGGGCAGGCGGTGTACCACGATTTGAGTGCGCTGGTGGGTATATATGTTGAGAAGGCATGACGACCATGAAGAACATCATCACCAAGATCGTCGGCTGGCTGAACCGGATCCCGGCCGACAAGTACAAGCACCAGGCGCTGGGAGCGGACATTGCGGCCGTCGTTCTGCTGGTGCTGGTGGCATTCATCCCCCGATGGCTGGCGCTGACGGCCTCGGTCATTGCGGTGATCGTGGCGGCTGTCGGCAAGGAAAAGGCCGACGCCAAGACGGATCTCCGCGATATTGTGGCCACCCTCTGCGGAGGCGCCGTCGTGTGGCTCCCTTTCCTGATTCAATCCTGATTATTGTGTAGTGATATGTTCTACATCCTCCTCGATACATTCGGGCTCGAGGCCATTGTCCTGCGGCAGGCCAATAAAATAAAAAACAGAATGAATATTGATAAAAGAAGCTATATCAAAGGAAACTAAATGATATAAATTGAAAGCGCCGGAGGATAAAAATACCCCCGGCCTGTTAGTAGTCCTCTTACCTACGTACTAACACAAAGGCGCCTAACCGCACGACCGGGGGAATACCACCATCGCGGTTGGGCGTTTTTTTGTGTTGTAAAGTACGTAAGTAAGAGGATGCACAAAGATACGGATTTTAATTGAAAAGCAAAATGAGAACACCGATTTCCTATTACGGCGGCAAGCAGACGATGCTCAAACACATTCTGCCGCTGATACCATCCCACAAGATCTACACGGAGGCATTCTGCGGAGGCGCCGCAGTGCTATTCGCTAAGCGACCGGCCGAGGCCGAGGTGATCAACGACATCAATATGGAGCTGACGAATTTTTATTGGATGGCAAAGGTTTACTACCCGGAATTGAAGGAGCAAATCGAGAAGACGCTGCACAGCCGGGACATTCATGCCCACGCTGGGCACATCAACAGCTACCCGCAGTTCTTTACGCCAGTCGAGCGCGCGTGGGCCGTCTGGGCGCTCTGCAAGATGTCGTTCGCTTCGATGATAGATGGAACGTTCGGGTACGACTTCGGAGGTATGATGCCCAAGAAGTTGCGCAATGCGAAGGACGAGTTTACGGAGCAGCTATGTACTCGACTTGAGCGGGTGACGATCGAGAACCGCAATGCGCTCGATGTTATCGCCTGCTACGATGAGCCGGAGGCCTTTCACTTCGTCGATCCTCCCTATGTGAACTCTGATTGCGGTCACTACGAAGATACGTTCAACGAACAGAATATGGATCAGCTCCTTCGTCTGCTCGAAACGGTGAAGGGAAAGTTTATGCTAACGATGTTCCCCTTCGATATGATCGATCGATACGCCCAACGCAACGGGTGGATCATCCACCGCATTGAGCGAACTATTAGCGCCTCGAAGTCGAGCCGTCGCCGACAGGAGGAGTGGATGGTTTGTAACTACGAAGAACGAGCGCAGGGATCGCTGTTTTTATGACAAAAAAATACCGTTCGAACGTCGTTTGGTTGTCGTTCGAACGGTATTTTTACGTGCGTGCGAAATTTTCGTCGCATTTCGTTTTGATCACGCTAACACCTCATTAGTCGCTTTTCGTTTTTGTAAACGTCACATTTCGTTTTGTCGATTATAATCGCAACGCAAAGGGAGCAAGACAAGGAAGAGCAGGGGGGGGCAGCAAAAAGCCGGGGCCCGATTGTCGGGCCCCGGCACAGTCGGGAAGGGACGCGCGGCCGGCTACTCCAGCTTCAGGTCCTTCTTGATCGCCTCGATCTTGGCGTCGAGCTCGGCGAGCACCTTCTCGTAGTCGTCCACCGAAGCCAGCGGCGCCTTGACACCGAAGTAGAACTTAATCTTGGGCTCCGTGCCCGACGGGCGCACCGAAACGATCGTGCCGTCCTCGGTAAACCACTGCAGCACGTTGCTCGAATCCTGCTCAATGGGCGTCTTGGCACCGGTGCGCAGGTCGGTCTGTTCGAGCGAGAGGAAGTCGTTCACCTTCACCACGGGCGAGCCGCAGATCGTTTTGGGCGGGTTGGTACGGAAATCGACCATCATCTTCTGGATCAGCTCGGCACCCTCCTTGCCCTTGCGGACCACCGAAACCAGGCCCTCACGGTAGAAGCCGTACTTCACGTAGAGCTGCTGCAGCCACTCGTAGAGCGTCAGGCCCATCGTATCCATGGCCCATGCGGCGGCCTCGGCTGCCAGCGAGCAGGCCGAAACGGCGTCCTTGTCGCGCACATAGTCGCCGGCCAGATAGCCGAACGACTCCTCGCCGCCGCCGATGTACTTCGTCTTGCCCTCGTTCTCGCGGATGATCTTGGCGATATACTTGAAGCCCGTGAGGCAGTCGTAGCACTTCACCTTGAAATAGTCGGCCACGGCATTGGCCATCTGCGACGTGACGATCGTCTTGACGACATACTGGTTGCCGTCCAGTTCGCCGCGCTCGGCCCAGCGGGTCAGCTGGTAGCTCATCAGCAGCACGAGGGTCTGGTTGCCGTTCAGCAGCACGTATTCGCCCCGCTTGTTGCGCAGCGCCACACCGATGCGGTCCGAGTCGGGATCGGTGGCCAGCACCAGGTCGGCACCCTCCCTGGCTGCCAGATCGATGGCCATCGACATGGTCTTGCGCTCCTCGGGATTCGGCGACTCGACGGTGGGGAAGTTGCCGTCGATGACAGCCTGCTCCTTGACCATGATGACGTTCGTGAATCCGAACTTGCGCAGCGAGGCAGGAACCAGGCGCACGCCGGCTCCGTGCATCGGCGAATAGACGATCTTCATGTCGTGATGCTTCTTCACGCTCTCGGGCGAAAGCGACAGCTCATGCACCTTGTCGAGGTAGATCTCGTCGAACTTCTCGTCGAGGATCGTGATGTTCTCGGGATTCTTGCCCGTCAGGATCATATCGACGTCGGTGATCTTCTCCACCTCGGCGATGATGTTCTTGTCGTGCGGGGGCGTCACCTGCGCACCATCGGTCCAGTAGGCCTTGTAGCCGTTGTACTCCTTGGGGTTGTGCGAGGCGGTAACAACCACGCCCGAGTGACACTTGAGCTCGCGGATCGCGAAGCTCAGCTCGGGGGTCGGACGCAGGGCGTCGAAGAGGAAAACCGTGAAGCCGTTCGAGGCGAAGATGTCGGCCACACGCTCGGCGAACATGCGCGAATTGTTGCGGCTGTCATGGCCGATCGCCACGCGGATCTGCTCGCCCGCGAAGTTCTTCTTCAGGTAGTTGGCCAGGCCCTGCGTTGCAGCGCCCACCGTGTAGATATTCATGCGGTTGGAGCCCACGCCCATAATGCCGCGCAGGCCGCCGGTACCGAATTCAAGGTCCTTGTAGAAGCTCTCCACAAGTTCCTTCATATCGTTGTCGATCAAATACTTGACCTGTTTTTTCGTCTCCTCGTCGTAGTGTCCGTCGAGCCACGACTGCGCCTTTTTCAGCACCTGCTGTTCGAGTTCGCTTGCCATAATGCTATTGGTTTTATCTATAATTTAATGATCGTCTGTTCCAAAAATTTTATATGCAAATATACGGAATAATTTTCGAATATTCAATATCAGTAAGTTAAAATCGACCCTCCGGAAAGCGTTGTTTTTCTATATACAAAAATGGGAGATTTGCAACTCATTTTCGGGAATCTTTTTACAAATTTATTCACAACTTTGTCACGTCAAAACAGCGCAAACTTTCGTCATGCTGAACAACACGCAGGCACATAACGACATGTGGCAATACTGTCTCGACCGGATCAAGGCACAGACCTCGGCCGAAGAGTTCGAGAAGTGGTTCCAGCCCATCGTACCGCTCGAGTTCGACGGTACGACGCTCCGTCTGCGCGTACCCAACGAGAGCTATGTGCGGCAGATCGAGAAGAACTACATCCCGTTCCTGCGACCCATCATCTCGCAGCTCTACGGACAGCAGACGAAACTCCACTACGCCGTGCCCCGTACCCCGGCCCCCGCAGCCGCACCGGCTCCCGCCGAGGCCGACACGGCGCCGATCGCCCGTTTCAACGCCCAGACGAACACCGCAAATATAAAAAATCCGTTCGTCATTCCGGGTGTCAAGAAGATCGTGATCGACCCGCAGTTGAACCCGAACCTCACGTTCGCCACCTTCATCGAGGGCGAATGCAACCGGCTGGCCCGTTCGGCGGGCATGTCCGTGGCGGTAAACCCGGGAAACAACCCCTTCAATCCCCTATATATATATGGCGACTCGGGGTTGGGCAAGACCCACATCGTGCAGTCGATCGGCCACGAGGTGCGCCAGCGCCACCCCGAACTGCAGGTGCTCTACGTCTCGATGAACAAGTTCCAGGCGCAGTTCCAGACCGCCTACAAGAACGGCGAGATCCCCGACTTCATCCACTTCTACCAGATGATCGACGTGCTGATTATCGACGACATCCAGGAGCTGACCGGAAAGACGGGTACGCAGAACGCCTTCTTCAACATATTCAACCACCTGCAGCTGTCGGGAAAGCAGCTGATCCTCACCTCGGACAAGCCGCCCGTGGAGCTCAAGGACATCGAGCAGCGCCTGCTGACGCGCTTCAAGTGGGGCCTCTCGGCACAGCTCAACACGCCCGACTACGAGACCAAGCTCAAGATCATCCGCATCAAGGCGCAGAAGCTCGGGGCACAGATCTCGGACGACGTGGTGGCCTACCTGGCCGACAACATCTCGGCCAACGTCCGCGAAATCGAGGGCGCACTCTCGTCGCTGGTGGCCAATGCCTCGTTCCTCGGGCGCAAGATCACCACGTCGCTGGCCAAGGAGATCCTGAAGGTCTACGTGCAGCTCTACCAGAAGGAGATCACGCTCGACCACATCATCGAAGTGGTGTGCGAATACCTGAACCTCGATTTCGCACGCTTCAACTCCACGGAGCGGACGCGCGAGATCGCCCAGGCACGGCAGATCGCCATGTACCTCGCCAAACAGCACACCAAGGCGCCGCTCACGACCATCGGGGCCGCCATCGGAGGCCGCAACCACGCCACGGTGCTCCACTCGTGCAAGGCCGTATCGAATCTCATCGAGACCGACAAGGCATTCCGCCGCATGGTCGAGGAGATCGAAAAAAAGGTCCTCGCCCAATAACCGAGGGGGGGGGCGAGAAGGGCTGCCGAGAGGAACAGCAAAGGTGCCGGGCCGTGACAGGACAGCCGGGACCGGGAGGCCGAAAGCAGGGCAGAAGCCGGAACCAAAGCAGGACAAAAGCCGGAACCGGGCAGAACCGCAAAAAAGAGACAAAAAGGGGGATGCGATCCACGCGCATCCCCCTTTTATTGCCAGCTTGTCCGCACACCGAACTTGCGTTTGTTCCGTTTTTTGCATATCTTTGGGTATCCCACAACCCCGAACATCATGACCGCAGCACCCGAGACCCGCCGCTTCCACCTCAGCCTCCGCAGGATCCTGCCCCTGCTGGCCGGCTGCTTCCTGTTTGTCGGAGCAAGTGCATGGATGATCCTCCACGCCTCCGCAGCCCCGTCGCTGGCCGCCCGATACATCATTCCCGTAGCAGGATGGCTGTCGATACTCTTCTTCGGGACCGGAGCCGTCGCCCTGACCGTTGCGGCCCTCCTCCGCAGGCGCTTCCCGCTGGTAGAGGTATTGCCCGAAGGGCTCAAGCTCCATTCCATCCTGAAACCCGCAAAAGAATACTTCTTCCCCTGGGAGTCGATCGAGGCGTTCAGCCGGGTACGGATCGCCGGGAACGACCTGCTTGCCGTCCACACCCGCGACCTGGCACAACGATACGACCGGTCGGGACCGATCGGACAGATCGCCATCGACATCTCCCTGAGTTGCAGCGACACCCCCTATACGATCAACGACCGCGTGCTCGACGCAGCTCCCGGCGAGGTGGAACGCTCTCTCGAAGAGCATCTTGCCGCCTACCGCGCCAGAAGCGAAAGGGAACCGGCATCCTGAAAAGGCGGATTCCGTCCCCAAGCGGGTCGTGACAGCTTCTGTCACGACTTTTTCGTATCTTTGCCCGCAAGAACAACTGAAGAAATCCCTCGAAGCATGGACCAACCCAAACTCGAACGGCTGCTGCGGCTCATGAAGCTGCTCACGGCCAACACCACCTACAACGTCGATCAGCTGGCCGAGCGGCTCCGCATGTCGCGCCGGACCGTCTACCGCTACATCGACACCTTCCGCGAAGCGGGCTTCGTCATCAAGAAGTCGGGCGACTGCATCCGTCTCGACAAGGAGTCGCCGCACTTCCGCGACATCTCGCAGCTGGTCCATTTCACCGAAGAGGAGGCCGTCATCCTGCGGAGCGCAATCGAGAACATCGACGACACGAACCTCCTGAAACAGAACCTCAAACGCAAACTCTGCTCGGTCTACGACAACCGGACGCTGGCCGACACGGTCGTTCGCGGCAAGAACGCCCCGAACATCCGCCGCCTGATCGAGGCCATCGAGGAGCGGCGG